>PPCM01001404.1_pt1 | contig 11117 bp, 11 predicted proteins | sample 1555541 | NCBI WGS metagenome assembly PPCM01 (sample SAMN05284479, study PRJNA326546) | Marine sediment metagenome, whole genome shotgun sequencing project. | isolation source: marine sediment | place: Germany: Wadden Sea | collected 2012-09-05 | reverse complement strand
CGAACTTCATAAAACAAAAAACACCCAGCTTTTGCTAAGGTGTTTTACAATCAAAATGGTAGCGGCGGAGGGGATCGAACCCCCGACCTTTCGGGTATGAACCGAACGCTCTAGCCAGCTGAGCTACACCGCCATATTGTCTTGCTTGAATATAATATCAAATTAGTGACTATAATGCAATAGTTATTTTGAAAAAAAATAAAATAATATATATAAAAAGGATTAGTAGCATATTATTGCTCTAATCCTTAATAACTCATAAATATTAAGCTAGTTTCTTCTTAACTATAATGAATGAAATTCCTACTAGACCCCATTTAATTAGGTTAAATGGACCATATAATGATAGACAATACCAGAATAGATTTTCAGGTAATGGCCAACCTAATAAATTAAAGTAAAATGGTGTAATAAATAAGAAGTTTAGGGCCACCATAGCAACCGTTACTGATAAAGTTGCGATGATAACTGTCAAATACCTATTAAACTTCTTACTAAGTAATAAAACCGGAATAATAAATGCTAGTGTAGCCAAGAAGTTAGCTCCTTGATCAATTGGAAGACCTGTCAATGACTGCTTAAACATAAAATCTAACAGGTTTACAATTAATGAAGCAATGATTGCTGCTTTGTAATCAACCTTAAGTGCTAAAATCAATAAAACTAGAACACTGAATTCCACCTTCAAATAAGGTGCTGATGGAATTATTGGAAAGCCAACAAACATAAACACAAATGCTAAGGCTGCAAATACCGCAATATAAGTAACCTTCTTTGTTTGATGCATCTCTGATGTTGACAAGAACTTACCTGCCACCATAACTAATACTGCTACCAATAAAAATGCATAAACATAGTTTAAAAACTCACCTTGAACCATTTCAAGGATTTGATCCCCCAACGAACTTAAAAATAAATTGCTCATAAAATTTCTCCTTCACTATATAAAAAAAGTCACGAAAAAATAAGCAATCTTCGCGAAAAACAATACTTGTCTTCTCCCATCCAGACTTTAACTGTCGATTACGGAATTGCACCGTACTTGCCCTAAGGCTTGTGGACTATACCACCGGTTAGGATTTTCACCTATCTCGAAGATTATTTAATTTTCGATTTAATTATAACATTTAATGTTATATTGTAAAGGGTTATGATATACTTTCCTTGTTTGAAAAGGAGAATGCTATGGTCTTATTCAGTTTATTTATAACAGTATTTATAATCTTGATTTTGGTTAACTTCAAAGTCAACCTAGGTTTAACCTTATTGATTAGCTCAATTTTATTATTAATATTTAATAGTCACAATCCTATAGAGATTATTACCTTACTTAAAGAGACTCTAGAAGCTGAGGTTACAATAAAACTTCTACTAGCGGTTACTTTTATATCGATGCTTTCTAAGTTTATGAGCGAGTACAAGATTTTAGATCGAATGATAGATTCGTTAGAGGGAATACTTAGAAGTGTAAAAGCCACTATGTTAATTGCCCCGCCGATGATGGGATTATTGCTAGTAAGTGGTGGAGCGTTACTTAGTGCTCCTGTAATTGAAAATCTTGGAGATCGTTTAGGATTTAAAAAGGATAAGAGTGCTGCAATCAATATGATTTTTAGACATGGACTGTACTTTATCTACCCACTTTCTACTACTATCATCCTTACATCTACCCTTGCTGGATTTCCTATTAGCGAGTTCATAAAGTACATGTTTCCCACTGCTGTTGCTCTTTATGTCTTTGGGTATATTGTTTTGCTTAAGGGTGTAAAAGATGTTAGAGCGCCAAAAACAAGCTTTAAAGGCTACATTATTAACTTATTGAACTTCATTTATTACTCGATGCCATTATCTGTGAGTATACTGCTTACTATCGCTTTTAAGTTAGAACTATACTTGGCAATGATAGTAGGAATAATATTATCTTTAATTATCCATATCAATGATAGAATGCTAAAAAGTAATACTGTTAAAGTACCTCTAAAGGAACTAATCATAAAGGGTGTAAATTACCAAATGTTAATCACTTTATTCGGAATGTTTCTATTTAAGAATACTGTTCAATCTTTGGATGGTATCGAACTAGCATTAAATCAATTACTAAGTACTGGTATTCCACTAGAACTTGTTATTATTGGATTTACCTTACTATTATCACTGGCAACTGGTTCAATACAACCATCGGTGGCATTATTAATACCTTTAATAATCCCCCTTGCTTCTAACAGTCATCAACTTGTTATGTATTCAGTTCTTATATATGTAAGTGGATTTATGGGATACTTCATATCCCCATTACATATGTGTCAAGTGGTAACGTGTCAGTACTTCCAAATAAAAACAAGAGATATTTATTATTACTACAAGTTTATATTTGGTTCTACTTATTTAGTAAGTATTATTATCTACTTAATTATAATGTACATATAAAAAAAGCATCCGAAGATGCTTTATAAAGAAAGAGTTTTATTTAAGACTCTTTTTTTGATGTCTAAAACTTTTTCCTTGATGATATCTCTTGTAACTCTAAAGTCTTCAATAGGACCACCACTAGGATCCGTTAAACCCCAATCTTCACGATGCTTACTAGGTAATGAAGGACATTCTACATTACACCCCATTGTAACAACAATATCGATATCATTAGGAATATCAGATAGAAGTTTTGGGTATTGTTGACTTACATCAACACCAACTTCTGTCATCACTTCTACAGCTAATGGTTTTACCTCTGCGTATTCTTCAGTACCGGCAGAAAAAACTTCAAATACATCACTAGCTAAAGCCTTTGCATAACCTTCAGCCATTTGTGATCTACACGAATTATGAACACAAATAAATGCTATCTTATACATTTTCATTCTCCTTAAACCAATGTTTTGTTTTATTAGCAAACTTCACTAATGCTAACATAACAGGAACCTCAACCAATACACCAACAATCGTTGTTAATGTTACTAGACTTCCTACACCGAACAGACTTATCGCGACTGCTACAGCAAGTTCGAAGAAATTCGATGCTCCTATCATTCCACAAGGTGCAGCTATATTATGTGGTAACTTAAATACTTTAGCAACTAAATAGGCTATGGCAAATATTAGTACAGTTTGAATAATTAGAGGAATACTAATTAATAAAATATGTACTGGTTTATTCAAAATAACATCGCCTTGGAATGAGAAAATAATTACTAATGTAAGTAATAAACCAACAATTGTGATGTTATCAAACTTATACACAAATCTATCAAATGCTGCTTTTCCACTTCTCTTAATAATCAACATTCTACTAATCATACCTGCTGATAATGGAATCACAACAAAAAGTACAACCGATAATAGTAGAGTATCCCACGGAATTACAACCCCTGTTATACCAAGTAGTAATGCAACAATTGGAGTAAAGGCAACTAAAATAATCAAATCATTTGTTGCTACCTGAACAACTGTATATGCAGGATTTCCTTTTGTAAGATGACTCCAAACAAATACCATCGCAGTACAAGGAGCAGCACCTAAAATAATTGCTCCCGCGATTACATCTTTTGCCTCACCAGGAAAGAAGTAACCACTGAATAAAACATTGAAGAATAACGATGCTATTAAAAACATACTAAACGGTTTTATTAACCAGTTTACAGCCCATGTAATATATAATCCTTTAGGATTCTTTCTTACATTTTTAATTGATGTAAAATCAACTTTTAACATCATCGGGTAAATCATTAACCATATTAAGATGGCTATAGGAATTGAGACATTTGCATACTCAAACTTCGATAAGAAGTTAGGTATGAATGACATGTACTTCCCAATAAAAACTCCAAGGGCCATCGTTAATACAACCCAAATACTTAAATAACGTTCAAAAAAACTAATTCCTGATTTCTTTTCCATATTATCCTCACTAACAATTACATTTGTATAAATCTTTTTTCACAGTTTCAATATCACTTCTTATATCAGTACAATCAAACTTACTTCCCTTATACTTTGTCAAGCGATCCTTAAGATCAATATACTCTCGTTTTTCTTCAAACTGCTTTAAAACATAATCATATAGTAGTTTGTGATTACTTAAAAAATCACTATCCATTTGATAATGAATCCACTGTGCGTCTTTAATGCTTGTTATTACTCCAGCTCTTTTAAGTTTTCCTAAATGTCTACTTACGTTTGATTGTGTAAGTTCTAAAAGCATTTCTAACTCACACACACATAACTTTTCAACAGATAATAAACGAACTATCTTTAAACGATTCTCATCACCGAGAATCTTTAAAATGTCTTCCATATTTTTCCTCCATATGACTATATTCCAATACAGTCATATACTATCAAAGATAAACTCCTTAGTCAATCGTGATGAAAATAAATTTTAAAAAAACTCCAGAAATAATCTGGAGTAGATGTTAATTATGGTTGCATGGCTCCAAATAGGACTAACCAAGCAAGAATTGACTTCGCAACTAAACTTAAAACAATATAAACTCGTTCACCATAAAGGTAGTCTTTCCATTTACCTACACCTTTATATTGTAAGAACATATTTATAGGGAAAGTATTAAATGCAATAAAGTATGTCCCAACAATCGCCCATACAAACCATGGTACCATATCTAAATTTCCTGTACCAAACATGTAAATTAAAATTACAACCCAAGGACCTATACCAGCAACTGCTCCCCAAACAAATGGTCCCCAATTAACTGATGAATTACCTCTTTTAGAATTTATTTCCTCCATCACTAAACCAAAAAGGTTCATTGACACATTCAGTAAGAAAATAAGGATTAATGACCCTATATCATATATACCAAATAACGTCGCAATAAGAACAATCATAATAGATGAACTTAAAGCATATTCAAACCATCTAAAGCGATTAATCCCTTTCTTTAAATCACCGAAGTACTTATCACTATAAACATAGATGATTCCATGCGCAAAAGCAGAAAGAAATAAAAATGAAACAACTAAGATACCAAATGGTAATGTAAACAGTTCTCTGCTTGCAGTTTCTAATGACATTGTCTCAGTATTAAATATCTGATAATACTGAACAATTGTTGGTTTAAACTCAGAAATCTTCTCAATAACACTTGACGCCAAGATCAACATAATAATCCCTTGTGCAAAATGAACTGCTCCCATTATTAAATTAAACTTCTTTAATTTCACTAATCTAGTTTCCATAATGAATCCTCCTTTATAAATTCATTATAGCACAACTAATTTCACACAATTTAGTGAGGTACTTTGGGACATAAAAAAAAAGCACTAAGTGCTTTAATTTATAAATGGTGCCTAGGGCCGGAATCGAACCGGCACGGGATTAACTCCCGCAGGATTTTAAGTCCTGTGCGTCTACCAGTTCCGCCACCCAGGCCTATCATTACGATTGCTTTATTATTATATATTAATGAGTCTCTTTTTGCAATAAAAAAAAGCAAAATAAATTGCTTTTATTGTCCTAACTTAAATGTAAAGTTATCTCCATCATAGATATTTTGCATATCTACACCACTACAGAATCCAGCAGCTTTACAATCTTTATTATTATCAGAGATAATTGCCCACCAAGTTTTATCTTTATCCCAGTTAGCTTCTTTTCCCATCATTCCTGTGATGAATCTACTATCATCAAAAACAACAACGATATCTTCTCTTTCATCAAGTAATTGTCCTAAAGTTTCTACATCTGTTTTTACAACTTTATCATATAAAACTTCATTATTAACTGAATCTTCAATTAAAATATGGATTTCTTTAACGCCATCTTCTTTTTCTGGACTCATAGCTTTAAAGCCAAACCATAATCCTCCTAATAATACTAGTGATACAAGTAAAATTATTACCTTATTATTTTTCATTTTTAGTTCCCTTTCAATATTTGTTTTAATATATTATTGAGTGGTTCAAACGCAAATACTATAACAACTACTGTAGCCATAGCTTTTGGAATACCCACTTGTAATCCTGAAATTAAGTAAATCAATGTCGCCTTACCTGATAGTAATAAGTAAGGTAAGTCTACTAGTGTACCTAATATAAACGAGAAGAACCCTGCATACAAGGCAGCAAATATTAGATGATTGACTATTACTTTTCTAAGAAGTGATGATAGCAAAGTATATATTGGGAATATTACCATATACATAATTGCAAACGATTGTGGTCCATACATTATCAGTATCACCATCGAAAACACAATAGATATCAAGAATGCGTCTCTAGTTTTAAAGTTAACAGCATACAATAGTAGTGTTGCCGTAACTAACTCTAGATATACTATTTGGTTAAATGCATAATAAACACACACAAGCAATGCAGCAGCGAATGCCACCCTTGTTAAAGTTTGTGTTTTCAAGAAATTTCCATTGGAATTACTCATCTAACTGCTCCTTCCAAAATAAAAAACTAACGTATGGTTAGTTTAATAAACCATACACCCTTTCCCCAGGGAATGTAGATAGTGAGTGTCTGGCTTTACAGTTACTGGGGTAGCATAGGTTTTCCTATTTCCTCACCGTATTCTATTTTCATTATAAATATATAGTTTATTATATTGAAAGTCAACATAAACAATAAACATTTGACATATATTCCTTATTGAGTTAGAATGTAATAAATCGAAGATGAGGATTAGTAAACATTATCAGTTTATTTAAGAGAGTTACTGTTTGGTGAAAAGTAACATAAACATAAGTTGAACCTACCTTTGAGTGATATTAAAAATATCCGGTCATGCCGTTATCTGAATGAAGAGTCATACTTTTTGTATGGAATTAAGGTGGTACCGCGTTTAAACGTCCTTAGATATTATATCTAAGGTTTTTTTAATTGAAAGGATGATAAATATGAGATTAAGTAAGAACTTCTTCTTCACATTACGTGAAGATAGTAAAGAAGAAGATTCAAAAAGTGGAAATCTGCTTGTTAAAAGTGGATACATCAAAAAAGCTTCGGTAGGAGCATATATGTTTATGCCTCTAGGGTTAAAAGTAATGAAAAACATCGAGAATATTGTACGTGAAGAGATGATTGAAGCTGGTTCAAGTGAAGTTTTAATGCCAGCACTAGTTCACGAAGATATCTATAGAGCTAGTGGACGTGCAGAAGTATTTGGATCTAGTATTTTTAGATTAAACGACCGTTATGATAAACCTTATATTTTAGGGCCAACTCATGAGGAACTATTTACAATGACTGCAAAGATGGCAGTAAAATCTTACAAGGATTTACCTTTTAACATTTTCCAAATCCAGAATAAATTCCGTGACGAACCAAGACCAAGATATGGTCTTATAAGGGTGCGTGAGTTCTTAATGAAGGATGCCTACTCGTTTGACAGTGATTCAGATAGTTTAGATAACTCATACAAAATAATGTTTGATGCTTACAAAAAGATTTTTGATCGTTGTAAAGTTGATTACAAAATTGTTACATCTGACACAGGTGCTATGGGTGGTTTACTTAGTGAGGAGTTTCAAGCTATCACTGAAATTGGTGAAGATGTATTAGTACTTTGTGATGAATGTGGATACGCTTCGAACTTAGAAGTTGCAGAGGTAGTAACTGAAGTCAATGATGCCGAAATTCTTAAGGGTCAATACTCGGAAATAGAAACGATAGGAACAAGCACTATTGAAAAATTATCAAAGTTTACTAATGTTGATAAGCATGAATTGGTAAAATGCATGATCGTTAAAGCTGATGACGAATTAGTTGCTTGTTTAATTAGTGGTGACAAAGAACTAAATGATACAAAACTTCAAAAATTAATAGGAGCATCTGAGATCACTCTTCCAGAAAAGGAAGAAATTGAAGCTAATACAAATGCAGTAATTGGATACGCTGGTCCTATTGGTTTAAATATCAGAATAGTTGTTGATAACGAAGTGATGCAGAAGAGAAACTTCATTTGTGGTGCTAATAAAAAAGATTATCACTATCAAAATGCTAACATAACCGATTTTGATTTTGAAGTTAGTGGTGATATCATCAATATTGAAGATGGTGGGCGTTGTCCTAATTGTGAAGGTAAAGTTCATTTTGCCAGAGGTATTGAAATTGGTAACACATTCAAACTAGGTACAAAGTATGCTAAAGCTCTTGGTCTTGAATATGCTGATCAAGAAAACAAGTTACATGATGTTTGGATGGGATGCTACGGTATTGGAATCGGAAGAATTATGGCAGCATTAGTTGAGCAAATGTCAGATGATAAAGGGTTAGTTTGGCCTATGGAAATTGCACCTTATAAGGTATCTATTATTAGAATAAGTGATAAGGATGAGAAGCAAATAGAAGTTGCTGAGAACTTATATAAGGCTTTCACAAAGGCTGGAATAGACGTGATTTTAGATGATCGTAAGGCTCGTGCTGGTGTTAAGTTCAATGATGCTGATCTAATCGGTGTTCCTATTAGAATCACAGTCGGTAAAAAAGTAAACGAAAACCAAATCGAACTTAAGCTTAGAAAAGATGATAGTACAACATTAGTTGATATTGACAGTGTTGTTGAAGAAGTAATTGAGATATTAAAATAGAGAGTGCTATGCACTCTCTTTAAATTTAGCATTATTTACTACTGGAATCATCTCTCTAACCTTATTAACGTAAGCTAAATCGAGTTTAACAGTCATTTCTCCAGTATGTTCATTCAACCTTTTTATTATTTTCCCCATGGGATCACAGACTATCGAATTACCATAGTTCACATAACTCGCCATCGGATTTCGTGATGAGGCACACCCAATTACATACATTTGATTATCTAAAGCTCTCGATCTGAATAATACTTCCCAATGTAACGGCCCTGTAGTCATATTGAAGTTCGCAGGTACTACTAAAATCTCACACCCCGCCTCAGCATACTTCTTGGCAAAGCCAGAAAAACGTATATCAAAGCATATCATAACTCCCACTCTACCAAAATCAGTATCAAATACTGCTATATCATTTCCATCAGAAAGAGTCAAAGATTCTTGAAATTTTTGTCCACCAGCAATATCTACATCAAACAGGTGATTCTTACGATACTTAGCAATACATCTACCTTCTCTATCAAAAACATATGATGTATTATAAATTTTTTCTTCATATAACTCTGGAATTGATCCACCAACGATATATACACCCTCTTGCTTTGCCATTTCGCTCAGCATTTGATAGGTAGTTCCTCCCTCAACCTCAGCAAAATCGACAAATTTTGAAGATAGATAGGGGGTATTAAACATTTCAGGAAGCACAATCATATCAATAGGTTTCAAGCAAGCTTTGATTATTTTATTTCTTGCATTTAAGTTGTTTACTTGTTTATCTTTAGAGACAGCTAACTGTAAGACTGCTACATTCATATCATCACCTCTTATTGCTATTTTATCACATAAAATAAGCTCATACATCAAATATTATGCTATACTATTAAAGAGGTGATTTAATGTACGTATTATTGTATAATCCAAAATCAAAAAACAAAAAATCTTTCAAGATATTAGCAAAAATCATAACTTATTTTGAGAGTAAAGATATTGATTACCATCACAAGAACTTGCTTCTTATTACTGACTATGATGAGTTCTTCAATTCTATGGGAGCTGATGATAAGTTAATTATTATTGGTGGTGATGGTACATTTTCAACTTTCATGAATAATGTAAGTGATATTGAGATTTCAAATAACATTTACTTCTATCCAGCAGGTACTGGAAATGATTTTGTAAAGAATCTACAGAAGAAGTACAAATTTAAGCAATTTAGACAAATTGAGGAATTGAGTAAGACTAAAGCTGATTTACCTATCGTCAATGTTTTCAAAAATGAAAAACACTTTATCAATGGTATTGGTATTGGCTTTGATGGTGATGTTGCTCGTAATGTAAATGCTTCAAAAATGAAGAATACATTTAGTTATCTTACATCAGCTATCAAGACAGCACTTTCTTTTAATACTTTTAAGGCGACAATTACAATTGATAAAGAAGAACACGTGTTTGAAAATGTATGGTTAGTTGCTATGCAAAACGGAAAGTATTTCGGTGGTGGAATGAAGATTTGCCCAAAAGCAGAACTTTCTGATGGAAAACTAGATGTATGTATCGTTCATTCAATTGGGAAAATGAAATTCTTACGATTACTGCCTTCAGTATTCAGTGGTAAACACTTAAAGTATGAAAAGTATGTATTTTATAAGCAAGGTGCAAAAATCGATGTAAAACTAGATCGTGAAATGTATGGGCAAATAGATGGTGATTTACTTGAACAAACTGACACTGTCAGTGCTTCAATCAAGAAGAACTTTTTCGATATTTTTTAGAAGAGTAATTACTTACTCTTCTTTTCTTTTACATCTTCAATGTTCTTAACATTTACTATTTCATTGCTATGATGCATTTTCACTTTCACCTTAAAACCCTTAGGAAATGATTCCGGTACTGGAATCACTACATTAAAAGAAGGCATACTTTTTAGATAATTTCGCTCTATGCGATCTATATACGACCTAAAGACAACTCCCTTGTAGTCTCCATTTTCTAACGTTATCTCAACTTCCTGATGTTTTTTAATCTTGCTAACTTCATTTTCATCAATCAAGACTGAAACAACCTTAGATGTTGACTCAAGAACAACTCCTTCTTCACCAATCTCGATAACTTCACTATCGTAATCTGCATAAATAGTATTGATATCACATTTACTTTTATCATTCTCAAAATTATAACTTAGTTGTCTTAAATGCACATCTAGTTCAATCCTCTCTGTTTCATTCTCACTAACTAATACTTCCAATTTATACTTTTCTAGTAATAGTTCGTCTTTCTTTATTTTTTCACTTGCATAGTTTAAATTTAGCTTACTTATATCGTTTTTTAGTCTATGGATTTTCTTATAAAGGTACTCAATTTCAAAATCAAGTTTATTCTTTGTAATTACTATATTATTCATTCTTGAATAGTAGATACTAACTGTATCTTCCATATTAATCACACAATGCATCAAAATCAACGGTTGATTCTTGCTGACCAATTCACCAACTTTTACTATAACTCTGTCAATTTGATGATCAGTCGATACATTATATATTGTTGTAACTTTCGGCCTTACGAATCCGTACC
>PPCM01001403.1_pt1 | contig 11122 bp, 9 predicted proteins | sample 1555541 | NCBI WGS metagenome assembly PPCM01 (sample SAMN05284479, study PRJNA326546) | Marine sediment metagenome, whole genome shotgun sequencing project. | isolation source: marine sediment | place: Germany: Wadden Sea | collected 2012-09-05 | reverse complement strand
TAGAATGGATAAAGGATGCCGGCACCATGATCGCCCATAATCCTCAATCTAATCTGAAGCTAGGGTCAGGCATCTGCCCGCTCACCAAGTTCCTTGATGCCGGAGTTAACGCCGGTTTGGGCACAGACGGAGCAGCCAGCAATAACAACTTGGACATGTTTGACGAGATGCGTACCGCTGCCATGCTCCAGAAAGGTTTTCTGCAAAACCCGGAAGCCATGCCCGCACAGACAGTTCTCGATATGGCGACCCTGTCCGGGGCAGATTTTCTGGGATTTATGGACACCGGAACAATTAAATCAGGCCAGAAAGCAGACATCGTCGCTATAGATATGGACAAGATGCACCTTAAGCCTGTATACAACCCCCTCTCGCACGTAATTTACTCCGCCGGGGGACAAGATGTCTGCCTGACGGTCTGCGATGGGAAGGTCCTTTATCGTGATGGAGATTTTTTCACTGTTGATGTTGAAACTATTTCCCGGGAAGCGGAAAAGGCCGTAGAATGGGCCTTAAAACGGATCTGAGGTCACGGATCGGATATTTCTTGAGATCCTGAAGATGTTTTTTCCTTGACAACATAGGGGAAGACTGCATATGGATTTGTGCTTTTCCAAGCAAAGATATTTAAAGATAAAACAACGCTTGTTCGCAAGCGACTTGCCAAACAGGAGGCGCTACATGGCTAAAAAGAATGCAAGAGTACACGCACTCGAAGGTGCAGAAATGACTGCTGAAGGTCTTTCTTACAAAGGCGTAATCCTCGAAACCGTTGTTGAAAAATGTGACGGTTGTGAACGCGCAGTTGAATTCGAAGGTTCCAATTACTGTCCCAGCTACGCTCAGCCCGCTAAAAAGTGGTCTCACAGCGTATGCAACTTTGCCACCCACGTACGTGCCGGTGTTGACAAAGAAGGTAAAGTTAAAGTTAACCCGCTTAAAGCATCCAAGCGTGCTGCACGCGGTCGCTAGTACAGCATCAATTAAATTAATATTCATTAATTTGGTTCGTAAAATGGCTTCATTTTATGGACACGATGCCAGTTTCAAGCGAGCACTGTCTTTTCAGGCAAGTCGTTAACTGCATATTACCGGAAAAACATTCTTACTGAATGTTTTTCAACCGATTCATTTCGTGTATCATGGGAGCCGGACTTGTTCCGGCTCTTCTCTTTGGTACACCGGAACACATTTTCATTCACCCTGTATCTGCCCAGAACCGGAGAAACATAAATGCCCACTCAGCTTCTTTCAAAAATCGACGACATGAAAGACGCAGCTCTCGAACTCCACGCAAAGCTGGTCTCCATCCCCGCCATCGGCCCCACAAACAACGGGACCGGGGAAAAGGCCAAAGCTGATTTCCTGACCGATTACCTCAAAGAAAACGGTTTCGGTGAAGTAAAATCATACAACGCGCCGGATGATCGTGTCGAGTGCGGCTACAGACCTAATCTGGTCACCGTAATCCCCGGACAGGACAGCTCCAGAACACTCTGGATCATCTCCCACATGGACGTTGTTCCTGTGGGCGACCTGAGTCTCTGGAAAACCGATCCCTTCAAAATGGAACAGGACGGTGACGCTCTTTACGGACGCGGAGTGGAAGACAACCATCAGGGTTTGGTCAGCTCCGTTCTCGCCGCTAAAACTTTGATGGATTCCGGCATGACTCCGGGCATCAACGTCGGCCTCATCTTTGTTTCCGACGAAGAAACAGGCTCCCACTACGGCCTTGAATATCTGGTTAAGGAACACGGCGATCTCTTCAAAAAGAAGGACCTTTTCCTCGTACCTGATTCCGGCGAACCGGATTCTTCAATGGTTGAAATCGCGGAAAAATCCTCCGTCTGGTTCAAGGTCACCGTCGAAGGCAAGCAGTGCCACGCTTCCACACCGGAACAGGGAGTCAACTCCCTAGTTGCCGCTGCGGCCATGATCATGGAAGTACCGGAACTTAAATACCACTTTGACGAAGAAGATGAACTTTTCTCCCCGCCCTTCTCCACTTTTGAGCCGACCAAAAAAGAAGCCAACGTGGAGAACATCAACACCATTCCGGGCAAGGATGTATTCTACATCGACTGCCGCGTGCTGCCCAGCTACGACCTTAAGGAAGTGATTGAGCAGGTCAGAGGCATGGCCCTTTACGTTGCTGAAGAGTACGGCGTAAAAATTACTGTGGATGTTGAAAGCGAAAGTCAGGCCGCACCGCCCACCCCCGCAGATTCCGAAATCGTCGAAAAAGTTGTTTTCGCGGTTAAAGAAGTATACGGCGTGGACGCCAAACCCGGCGGAATCGGCGGCGGAACTGTAGCAGCGCATCTGCGTGAACGCGGATACCATACAGTGGTTTGGTCCACCCTGCTGCATCAGGCACACCAGCCCAACGAAAAGGGTTCAATCAGCAACACCCTGAACGACGCAAAAGTAATGGCGCTGCTGCCGTTCTAATAAATTTATTTTAATATCATGATCAGAAAAGAACCGCCCCCAAGTAAATTTGACTTAATTGTTGCAGGTGCAGGCCATGCCGGTTGTGAAGCCGCCATGGCTGCGGCCAACCTCGGCCTGAAGACCCTGCTTTTGACCATCAACGTAGACCGCATCGGACATTTGTCCTGCAACCCGGCTATTGGCGGACTTGCCAAAGGCCACATGGTTAAAGAAATTGATGCACTTGGCGGCTACATGGGTCTCTGGTCCGACAAGGCCGGAATCCAGTTCCGTATCCTGAACACACGCAAAGGCCCTGCCGTGCGCGCGAGCCGTGCCCAGATGGACCGCAATGAATACATGCGTGTGGTCCAGAAGGATATCTTTTCGCAGGATAATCTCTGGGTTCGGCAGGCTATGGCTGAATCTCTGATCATTGAAGACGGTAAAGCTGCAGGGGTTGTAACCCAGATCGGGGAAAAATTTCATTCCCGCTCGGTGATGCTTACCACTGGAACTTTTTTGCAGGGGCTGATGCACATCGGTCTGGAAAATTTCAGCGGTGGACGTATGGGCGATCCTGCCTCCGTAGGCATGTCCAAAAGCCTTAAAGAGGCCGGACTGACTCTGGGCCGACTTAAAACCGGAACCACTCCCCGTCTGCTCAAGGATTCCATCGACTATGACAAACTCGAAGAACAAAGTGGCGATGATCCTCCGCAGCCCTTCAGCTTCAGGACCGATGAAATCAAGCTGCCGCAGGTAAGCTGCCACATCACTTACACAAACGAAAAAGCTCACGAGGCCATTCGCAGCGGCTTTGAACGTTCCCCCATGTTTACCGGGGTAATCAAAGGAACCGGCGCACGCTACTGTCCTTCCATTGAAGATAAAGTCGCACGCTTCCCGGAAAAAGAACGCCACCAGATTTTCCTTGAACCGGAAGGATACGATAGCCCCGAAGTTTACCCAAGCGGTATTCCCACCAGTCTTCCACTGGACGTGCAAAAAAGCATGATCCACTCCATTGAAGGCCTGGAAGATGCTCAGATTATACGTCCCGGTTATGCAATTGAATACGATTTTGTCCCGCCCACCCAGCTTTTGCCGACTCTTGAGACCAAAGTTCTTCCCGGCCTGTATCTTGCCGGACAGATCAACGGGACATCCGGCTATGAAGAAGCAGCGGCACAGGGACTCTGGGCAGCATGCAACGCTTTCTGCAAACTGACCGGACGCGATCCTTTCCTGCTTTCCCGCGATCAAGCATACATTGCCGTGCTGGTGGACGATCTCGTGACCAAGGGGACTCAGGAACCCTACCGCATGTTCACCTCCCGCGCAGAGTACAGATTGCTGCTGCGTGAGGGCAATGCAGACCTGCGCCTGACTGAGATCGGCCGAGAACTCGGCTTGGTCAAAGATGATCACTGGACTCTTTATTCCGCCAAGAAAAAAGGACTGGATAAAGCCCTTAACCTGCTGAAATCAACCCAGATCAGGCCGGATAAATCTACACGCGAGATTATCACCAGAATCGGCGGAACCGTACCGAACAAGTCTGTTCCCCTTGCGGCAATACTGCGCCAGCCGGAACTTTCCATTGGAGATATGGTTCATTTCAAGCCTGAAATTGAAGACTTAACAGAGGAAGTTCTTGTTGAAGCGGAAACCCAGATTAAATACGAAGGTTATCTGGTGCGCCAACAGGAATTGGTGGAAAAATTTAGAAAAATGGAATCCGTCAGCCTGCCGGAAGATATCGATTACTCTGAAGTAGCCGGACTGACCCGGGAAGCCGTTGAAAAACTAACAGAAGTTCGCCCACTGACCCTTGGACAAGCCAGCCGAATATCCGGAATTACTCCGGCAGCAGTATCTTCAATCGAAATTCATCTGAAGAAAACCGGCTCAATTTAACATACCATGCCTGCGGGTTAAAGCATTCACTTTTCAAAACAATAAAAAGTAAGTATTGTAAAAGAAAAGCTTTAACATCTAATCGAGGCTAACTGATGGCGGCAGATCAGGAGTTTTTATACAAAACCCTGCGTGGTTTCGGAGAAACAGGTCTCCCTCAACAAACAGTAAATATGCTTATTGTTGTCGGGTTTTGCATTGCCGCGATTGTTGCGGCAGTGCTCTGGTACAACAATAAGCAGCTAAAAAAGAAACTGAACGCTGTCCCGACCAGCTGGATAACCGATAAAAAACAGCTGGAGAAGATATTTGAAACCGCTCTGGTTTACCGGTCTAAAATAGATCTAAGCTTTCATACTAAATCCGAGAAAAGACGCACTATTGCCTGTTCCATAGAAGATATCACCGACCGCCTGATTCTTGAGATTCCTGCGAATGGTAATATCGGCAGGTCATGGATTGGACGCGAGGTTACCTGCTTTTTCCATGTTCCCGCCAAGCAGTCCGGCATGGTCATCTTCTACAATTTCAACTCGGTCATATCCGAAGTGAATGCCAAAGGTTCCCAATACTTCAACCTGATTGTAGAACTTCCTGACCACATAGAACAAACCCAGAAACGCGAATTCCTGCGCGTATCCCCTCCTTCGCGTCACTATGACTACGTAAATATCATCCCTGAAACCAAGCAAGGTAAAGCTGCCGGACTGAAATTCATATCCACCAATGGTGAATATGCTCCCGGATATATGGGAGGCAAAGAAGCTGCGGTATTACTTTCTGATATATCAGGAGGGGGACTTTCCCTTGAACTCACCCGGATGAGTTCAAAACGCGCCTCACATTTCAAATTGAAGAAAGGGCAAAACTTTCTGGTCCTGCTCAGTCTGGTAGATTTCGGAAACAAAGGCATTGTGCGCCATCTTTTCGTCACCAAGATAAGACGAGTTTTCATTGACCCGACTAGAGGACATGCCCAGCTGGGTTTATCTTTCGAATCTCAATTCATGGGTTTTGACGAAGACAGCAAAAAGCCTAAATGGGAAAAAGTAGGCCAGAACGGTTGCCCTGAAATGGACGATTGGACCTACAACCTCTACCTTGAACTTTACAGGGAAGGTAACGAATAATTAAGGCTGTTGACACCAACAGTACATAGTCAGTAGTTATATAAATAAATCTGACTTCCACGTTTAAAAGCACACGTAATAACCGCAAAAAGGAGAATGGAATTGGACGACGGTTCAGAAGGCCGATTGTGGGCTAAAATGGTCAATATTTTCAAAAAATCAGATGCCCCCCTTGAAGAGCATATTCTCGAAGCCAGCGAAGATGGTGAAATCAAGGAAGAAGTCGTTTCCATGCTGCTCAACGTCCTTGAACTTAAGGATACTGAAGCCAGCGAAATCATGATTCCCCGTACAGATATGATCGGCGTAGAAATAGACAGCAGTCTCGCTGATGTCGCCGGGCAGATCATTGAGCACGGGCATTCCCGCATTCCCGTATATCAGGACACCAAAGACAAAATCATCGGCATTATCCACGCCAAAGACATCATTGCGCCCCTCCTAAGTGGCAAGACTGACACACCGCTTGATGAGATCATGCGTATGCCTTACTTCGTGTCCGAACATATCAAAGTAAGAGCATTGCTCAAAGAATTTCAAACCGGCCGTGTCCACCTTGCTATCTTACAGGATGAATACGGCGGAACATCCGGACTGCTGACTATGGAAGATGTGCTTGAAGAAATCGTAGGTGATATCTCCGATGAGCACGACGCTGTCCGTCCTTCTGACTTTGAAGAACTGGAAAGCGGTAAATTCCTTATTTCAGGCAGAGTTCCCCTGACAGAAGTTTCTGAAAAACTTGACCTCTCTCTCGATTCTGAACACGTGGAATCCATCGGCGGATATATTTCCGAACTGACCGGACGCATCCCGCATGTTGGAGAATTCATCAATATTTCAGGATTCAAATTCACAGTCCATGAAGGTGACGCCAAGCAGATCATCTCCATACTCATAGATCCGCCCACCGGAAATTAGAATGCACCCAGCTGTTCCGATTATTATTGCAATGATTTCTGCGGGGATTGGTTATGCCAATCCCCTGCTCCATTTACCTGCTGCAATTCTTGCTTTTCCACTGGCTCTCGGCTTGATCGCTACAAACAGTGAATCTCCACGCAAAGCCATGAAAAGAGGTTGGATTGCCGGTTCACTGGCCGCCATGGCCTGCATGTACTGGATTGCGTATCCTGTAGGAGTATACGGAGGCCTGCCGTGGGCTTTGGCCATCCCCTGCCCAATTCTGGTTGGCATGGTCGTCGGTGCATACTACGGCTGTTTCACCTTAGTACTCAATCATGCAGCGCGAAACCTGCCTCCTTTTGCCCTCTGCATATTCAGCGGCCTGCTCTGGACCACCATGGAAATGGCCCAAGGCGTGCTGCTCAGCGGATTTCCATGGATGACCTTATCCTCGGCCCTGGCTTTCAGGCCGGAATGGATTCAAGGCGCCGCATTTATAGGAGCTTACGGACTTTCCGGACTGCTGGTGTCTATAGCCATGGCAATACTGGTCTGGAAAACATCCCATGCCGCAAAAATATGGGCATTGTCCGTGGTGGTGCTGATCATTGTTCTCGGTGGAATGCGCACCAGTCCACAGCAATTCACCGGCTTGCAACCCACAGGCAAAACGTCCATAGGCGTTGTTCAGGGCAACATTAATCAGGCCAGAAAGTGGGATGCCAAATACAAAAAAACCACGTTTGAAAAATACCTTGCACTCAGCAGACAGGTCACTGACAAAACCGATATCGTGATCTGGCCTGAAACCGCTATGCCATTCTATTTGCAGGACGGCGGTATCATGCGTGCGGAAATAATGAATTTCACCACTGAAACCAAGACTCCTGTCCTGACCGGAGCACCCGGATATGTCCTTCACAGTAAAGGATATTTTTCCCTTTACAACCGGGCATACCTTATTTCCCCGGACAAGAAATTTATGAATTGGTACGATAAATCGCATCTGGTTCCATTCGGGGAATATATTCCGTTTAAAAAATTCCTGCCGCTTGGCAAACTGGTGCAGGGAGCAGGAGATTTCCTGCCTGGTTCAGACGCAAACCCACTACTAAGCGGCGACCTTGCTATGGGTATGCTCATTTGTTATGAAGGAATCTTCCCGGAACTGGCTCAGGAACGGGTAGAAAAAGGCGCCAATATCCTGATTAATATTAGTAATGACGCATGGTACGGTAACACCTCAGCCCCTTTGCAGCATCTCAATCTCGTAACCATGAGAGCAGTTGAACAGGGACGCTACATGATCAGGGGAACCAACACCGGCATATCCGCCTGTATTGATCCGCTGGGACGCATCAGCCATGCTACAGAACTGTTTGTTGACGCTGCTTTCGCTGCCGATGCTGAAACAATCAGCGGCGATACTTTTTACCACGCCAACTACAACGCAGTTACCCGTATTCCGTTGCTGCTGACTATGCTTTTCGCCATCTGGATAATAATTAACCGCCGTAAAAAATCAGGCGGAAATTAAAATATAAAGGAACAACACCAAAACATGCTTCAATTTTCAGACCTCAGATCCAAGGCCTTAACAAGTATTGAAAAATATGAATCCCTCTGGGGGCGTCTTTGACCACGCACAGAGCAAGGAAAGGCTTGAAGAAATAGAACACGACCTGAGCAAACCCGGTGCATGGGATAAACCGGACGCACTAACCCCGGTCCTGCGCGAGAAATCCATGCTTGAAGAAAAAGTAGCTTCATACGACGCCCTTTCTTCCAGCAGGGAAGATGTGGAAGAATGGCTCATGATGGCCTCGGAAGAACAGGATCAGGAAGTTTTGGAAGCACTTGCTGAAAACGTGGAAAAACTGGCCCAAATGGTCGAACAGACTGAGCTTGCGGCACTGCTCGCCGCTCCCGAAGACAAAAGCACAGCAATTCTCGAAATCCACCCCGGTGCAGGCGGAATCGAATCTCAGGACTGGGCGGAAATGCTGCTGCGCATGTACCTGCGCTGGACCGACAAACGTAACTGGAAAACCAGCTACCTTGACTACCAGCCTGACGACGAAGCCGGAATCAAGAGCGTTACTCTCCGCATTGAAGGACTTTACGCCTACGGATTCCTCAAGGGCGAAGCCGGAATCCATCGTTTGATTCGTATTTCTCCTTTCGACGCCTCTGGTAGAAGGCATACCTCTTTTGCCTCGGTAGATGTATATCCCGAGATTTCACAAGACATCGAAATCGAAGTAAAGGACGAAGATATCCGGGTTGATGTATTCCGGGCCAGCGGTCCCGGCGGACAGCATGTCAACAAGACCAACTCTGCTGTACGCATCACCCACCTACCCACAAATATTGTTGTTCAGTGCCAGAATGAAAAATCGCAGCTGAAAAACAAGGAAACCGCCATGAAAGTCCTCAAGTCCCGTCTTTATGAACAGGAACTCAAGAGGCAGGAAGAAAGCAAACGAGCTGACTACGCCACCAAGGATTCCATTGGTTTCGGCAGTCAGATCAGGACATACACTCTGCAACCATACAGACTGGTCAAGGACCACCGCTGCGGAGCCGAGGACGGAAACGTCGAAGCTGTTCTGGACGGAGAACTTGACGGGCTGATCAGAAAATACATGCTTGACGCATACGGCGGAGAAAATGAACGCTGAGTACATTGCTGAGAATGAAGCGAACCTTATGGAGGAGCTTCTTTCCGTGCGGGACAAGTTCTGCAACGAGAAAAATGTCTGCCATACCCATGAGTGCCCGGAAGGACTTGCCGTAATGAGGCTCTGTCCGGGCATGACTCTTGAAGCATGGGAAATCCTTGCGGAAAGACACGGCCTGAACGACTGGCTGACTATGCCTCTTGACCGTAACATGGCCCCGCACTTGAACCATGTGCAATCGGTATTGCAGGAGCTTTCCTACAAAACCGATCATGACCCGCTTACCGGACTCTCCAACCGCAGAGTCTTTGAACGGACTCTTGATCAGGAAATTGAAAGATCACGCAGAAACAAAACTCCGGTCAGTCTTGCCATTCTGGATCTTGATAACTTCAAAAGGATCAATGATTCATGGGGGCATCTCAAAGGAGACGAAGTCCTGATCGATTTTGCAGATTTACTGGCCCGCAATTCAAGACGCTACGATCTAGTAGCCCGTATCGGCGGAGAAGAATTTGCTATCATTCTTTCCGGGGTTGGGCTGGTCAAATCGCAGCAATTAATCGAAAGATTGCTGGCTAAGGTCCGAGATCTGGACTTTAGTATTCCGGGATCTGATGACAAATTTTCAGTCACCTGCTCAGCGGGAATATCCTGTTACAAGGGCATGGTGGATATTGAAATGCATGAACTGATCAGCAAAGCGGACAAATCCCTCTATGAGGCTAAAAAATCCGGCAAGGACCAAGTCCATACAGCGGACATCCTTGACTTTGAATCAGTGACCAAGGAAAGCCTTGTTCATGCCAATGAGAAGAAATTTTTATTTACGGGAAACTAAAGGAATAGATAAGTCATGATCAACGCCAATAAAACACTAAGTCTTGCTATCATGAGTGGTAAGGGTGGAGTCGGAAAAACCAACCTTTCCCTGAATCTTTCCTATGCCCTGAATGCAGGGGGGAACAGCCTGCTGCTCATGGACTGCGACCTCGGGCTGGCCAACCTTGACGTACTGCTCGGTATTTCCCCGGAAACGAACATGCAGGACCTGCTGACCAGCGGCGCGAAACCTGCTGACATCGTCATTCCCATTGAAGAAGGCAAAAAATTCGATATCCTACCTGCTGCTTCCGGCGTGCCAGAGCTTGTAGAGATGGACGAAGATATGCAAGATCTGCTGTTCAGCAAAATCACAAAACTCGTCGGCAGTTACCAGTACCTGGTGCTCGACCTCGGGGCCGGAATCAACGGAACAGTTATGTCCTTTGCATCCATGACCCAGATGAGAATCGTTGTGGTAACCCCGGAGCCTACCTCGCTGACCGACAGCTACGCCCTGATAAAAGTGCTCCACACTCAGCATAATATCAGTGATTTCCATGTGGTAGTAAACCAAGCTACTGACGCAAAAGAAGGGCGAGCCACTTTTGAACGCCTCAACATGGCATGCGAAAAATTCCTTAATATTAAGTTGAAAAATATGGGATATGTGCGCTATGATCCCACTGTAACAGAAGCTGTAAGACGGCAGATTCCTTTTATTAAGTTTGCTCCTAAATCTGATGCCAGCCGTGACATCCTTAATATTGCGGTCAAAATTCAGAAGATCAGAATGGAAAATATGGGTAGACTGAGCGAAAGACCTGTCATGAAAAAATTTCCGACACTGGCCGACTAATTATGCTTGCGAAAAGGCTAACTTTTCGGCATAGTTGTACTAGTAATGGCAAAAAACACTGCCTTGTCACACTCAACACGATTTGGGAGAGGACATGAACAAAAGCGAACTGATTAAGAATCTTGCGGAAGAAAAAGGCCTCCATGTAGATGAATCTGCCGAAATAGTTGATGCATTTGTCGATGCTATCAAAGAGGCTCTCGTTCGCGGCGACAGAGTAGAAATCCGTGGATTCGGAAGCTTTAAGATGAAGGAATACAAAGGATATACCGGACGCAACCCCAAGACTGGTGACGTTGTCGACGTGACTCCGAAAAAACTGCCTTTTTTCCGTCCCGGTAAAGAGCTGAAAGAATATCTGAACGGTT
>PPCM01001402.1_pt1 | contig 11125 bp, 9 predicted proteins | sample 1555541 | NCBI WGS metagenome assembly PPCM01 (sample SAMN05284479, study PRJNA326546) | Marine sediment metagenome, whole genome shotgun sequencing project. | isolation source: marine sediment | place: Germany: Wadden Sea | collected 2012-09-05 | reverse complement strand
CTCTGGATCGCTTGCTTGCGAACGTCTCGAGAGATGGGAGAAACGCTTGCTGCGCCTTCCGGGGCCTGCTTGCAGTGGACGTGTGGTAGATCTGATCTGCATTCTGGACTCGATCGTTCGTCCTTATTAAGGCCGCAGAAACGCCATCTGTCCGAATGTACTGGAGGTTGTGCCACCGATGATCAGAAATGGGTCTGTCGTTGTCGGCGATACGCAGCTGGCGCCTGGCCTTGCGCGTAAAAAGATCTGCGTACGTAACTTTCTTATTCTTGTCCCTACTGAACTCCTGGCCTGAGTCGTCGGTTTGTAGATTGTAGAGAACGCAGTGTGGGATGTCTATAAACTTCGGGGTGCGCGAGCGGTGCAGAAGAAACGGCATTCTTTCCGGTGGTTTTAGGTAGGCAGTCCAGACCCTTCTCCCTGTCTTCTTGTCTAGAGGCGGCTCGGGTATATAGTCGTTATACAGTTTCATGATGCGTTGTGTTTCGGACAAAATATGGGTCATATTTCCTATTTCTTGAAGTCGCTAATGCTCGGCAACCATGTGATAACCCCACAAGACTCGTTGAAACAATTTTACACCATGTCATCACTATCCCGATGTGTGGATCGTCGCCCCCAATTCATAAGACCGGAGCGAAGTGCCTGGTGTGAGTTTGAGATGAATGATACGAACGCTTCCCCAAGCCCGCCCATCCTTCCGTTTGCCATCGATTCAAACAGCTCCGCGAATGGCTGGGCCCCAGCCTGGGCCTGGGCCTGTTCCTTTTCTCGGGCGGCGGCTGTTACCTGCTCATTAAGGATGTTGAACCATCGGTTGGCCTCGGGATCATGCGGTTGGACCTCAATGGCTCGTCCGTACCCTTCAGTGAGGGCCTTACCGACCTCCCCAAGCCTTAGCCATGCGGCACCGACGATGCGGTAGGCCTTGACCCACCCAGGGTCGATGTTGATGGCAGCCTCGGCCTCGGAGAGAGCCGAATGATAGTTCTTCAGTTGCATGTGGCAAATCGCGAGGTTGGTGTGATATGATGCCTTTTGGTCAGGTAACAGCTTCTGTATGGCGGCCTTGTAGTGCACCAGAGCTGCCCCAAAGTCGCCTCTCTTCATGTGTCCGTTGGCCCGCTCCTTGTCTAATCTGTATAAGTTTCAATCATTGGGACAAACCTTGCCAGCGATCGCCGAATTGTAGCTACCCTGGCCTCGTCGTCCAACTCTACCGGCGCGTCTCGCTTTGCTATCAGGCCTAATATCGTCATACTGGCCTCATCGAAAGTCTTTGCCGATTCCGCCGCCCAGGCCTCAAGGTCGACAACCTCACTCCGCAATTCTTGCACCTCCAACCACCGGGCAGTCTCAAGTCTGTCGTAGTTGGCCATCTCGGCCGCCTTCTTTTTCTGTTGCACGATCGTCATTGCATCGTCCGAAGCCTCGCTAAGTCTTGCTTTCGTTGAGCTAATGCTGGCGGCTTCCTCACCAATCGCGGCAATTTGCTCATTGAGCGCCTCTATGCTCACGCGGGCGTCCTGGAGATCACTGAGCACATTCGCTAGGTCGCTCCCGCTGGCCATGGTGCCTTCTTGAGCGGCCGAAGGAGGCGCCTTGCGAGCAGCCACGATAGAGCAAACCTTCTTGAGCACGAGATTGCTCTTCAAGTCGCTCGCTCGAAGCGGTGTGCGTGTTATTGGACACTTGTCGTGCTCTGAAAGCCATTTTAGGATGCTCGAACGCTCATACGAGACTCCCTCGGGGGAGACGACGGGATCCTCCATCGCCTGGTATGTTATAGGGTCTAGCAGGGCTTCATCAAGCTCTTCAATGAAGCTATGGTCCATTTGATTTGCCGTGTCACAAGATGCTTTTCTTGACAACGATCGATCCCACCGGCCATCTGATCAATCTGAAAATGTGATCAATTAATTGACCGACTTGGCGAGTTTCGTCCATTTCAGGTGACGGACGCACGATGATGCTTGAAATCGCCACCACCGACCGACCAACTGACAGACGTGTAGCTCAACACCCCCAACCCAACTCACCAATAATCACTACTGTTTACCCATCGCCTCTCTGTACGCCGCGCCCACCATACTCCGCGTCTCCGACTTGGCCTCGAGTTCCTCGCTTGTCGGCGGGGCACGCCCCATCTCCCTGAGACGAGCCTCGTACCTGTCCTGGTCGAAACGTCGCATCTCTCGCGCAGCAGCACTGAACACATCGGGCTGCGTGACGTTCTCGCCCTTTTCGATGCGTCTCTTGCGTTCTTCCTTCATAACAGGCGCGCTCGTGACCGTTGAGACTGCGGGGGCCTCCTTGACTGGGGCTTTGATGTGACGCTCATCAACAACCTTCTTGACAACAGTCTTCTTGGTTCTCTGTGTTAAAATGCGGGTAAATTTTCCGGCAACGTACCTTGTTCGCCGTCATCGCGGCGAACATCTCCTCCTCAGTCATATCGCCGTTCTCAGCAGCCATTTCCCTCATCATCGAGCTTAACTTGCCGGTGGCAGCTGCAATGCGGTCTTCGATGCTTTTGCTCATCTGTTGTTGGCGTGGATTATTGTTGATATTGGTCTGTTCCAGCAAGATCCTATTTCCTATTTCCTATTTCTTGAGGCCGCTCTCGCTCGGCAAACATGCGATAACCTCACAAGACTTTCGATTCGTGCTTTACCATGCGGTGCCGTTGTGTTTTATTAGGCTATAGTCAATAATACTTCATTTTCGCCACCCCCATGAGTTTGCACGAATGATGTTCGAGGAAATCAGTCACTTGGATGCACTTCCCCGCTCGATTCAATCGAACAGCTCCGCAGCCTTGGCCCTGGGTGTTTTCTTCTTTCCCTTCATCGCCAGCTTTTTCACCTTCACCACCCTCGGCCCGGCCTCCACCACCCCCGCCCCAGCCGCCATCCCCGCCACCCGCGCCGCCTCCGCCTCGCTCTGTGCTGCCCGGTCCTTCTGTGTGGCGGCCTTCTCGTCGAGACGGGCCTGCACTTTGACCTTCATGGCCTCGGGGTCGGAATCAATGTAGCGGACAGTCCAGCCGTGGTCACCCTCAATCGCCTCCACGATGCCTTTGGACGCGAGGAATCGCGTGTATCCCGCGAGAGAGCTCCAACTCGTCGCGTTCATGTGGACATGCGAGGGGTTGGAAATGTACTCGTTGTACACCGTGTTCATGAGCACGTAGGAACGCGCATACCGGGTGCTGATGATCCCTAGCATGCCCTTGTGGAACTGGCCGTTGTAGCGAGACAGGTGGGTCTTCTGGTTCTCTGCAAAAAGACGAAGCAGGCGCTGATGCTCTTCAGTTGCTGTGTGGCACTTAAACCCATTGGCATCATTGCATTGTTTCTTACACAACTCGCAATAGAACCTCAGGCGCTTCTTACCCTGCTTCTTTTGCTTCTTCTCGATCATTTTCGCCTTTTGCCGGTGGGTTCAATTCTGCAGGCAATCCGCATGTACGCGACATGGTAGACTGCCGATAGTCGGGATCACACAGCAGCAGGACGGGCCCTTGACCCTCCAACCATCCAGGCCAACCAAGACAACCCACACCCACACCACCAATGATAAACAAACGAGATAAAAAAAGAGGAAATGCAAGCAGCAGTGCGGCAATTGGCAACCATTGGTTGGACTGCTGGTCAGCCCACAGTCCGGGAAACCCTCGATGCTATCCGGTGACATTTACATTGCACAAACCGACCCTCAATCTTCCACCTCAACGACCTCGCCGTCATCCACCATCTTCTCATCCGGCACGTAAATCTTCCGTATATGTGCTCTCGCTATAGCCTGCTGATGGTCTGCTAAATGCCGCTTGATGGACTCTACTGTGAACAACACACCCCGCCCGCATGCTGAGCAACGCATACGACCCGCACATCGCTCAGGAAGCACCGTAACACGTGTCAGAGAAAGGGGGGATGATTGAGAGACCGTGATGCTCGCCCTGGCCGCCTGTCGCGTCGAATGGACATCAGTCGGGGTCCTGAAGAGCACCCGACCCACACCTGGGGCGGACCGGGCTGGGGCGGGGTGGGGTTCGGGGGCTGGGTCGACCCTACCCCCATCCCTGCCCCCACTCACCCGGAGAGCTGATATAGGGGTGACTGTCTGGGGTGACCGGATGGCTGACGTCCCAAGACGCATTATAGGTGTGATCGCCGCCAAGAAGGGGTCGAGTTGGGTCGACCGGACGGGTGGCCGGACCTGAGTCAAGGTCACCTCGACAGACGGTGGAATTTGGGACGAAATCCGATCTATGATCGTTATAAACTCGCTATGGATCGAAGATTCAGCTGGTGGGTGGTTTCTGTTCTCCAGCATTCGGGATATCAGCGCGCGTTCCTTGTTACTGCATTGGTACGCGCCGCCTTCCCACGAAATCGACTCTGGCACGTCATTAAAATGCGCGAGTCTCTGAATTATAGTTTGCCGGAGTTCGCCACGGGTTGTTTTGACCGGCATGGGTGGCACGGGTTCGGGTGGGCTAAGGTTTCCAGCGTATCGCCCCGCCCTCGCCGACCCGATGATCTCGCCCGCCTTGGCCGTGTAAACCCGCTTTATGACAGATAAACGGTTTGTTCCGATGACGGCGGCGGCGGGTATCGGCAGGACGTCGATAAGTGCGGCTATCGCGGCCCTAAGGTCAACGGGCGTGGCCAAGTGGGGAGCCCAGACCGGGGAGCGAGTCGCGAGGGCGTTGACGATCGAGTTGATAGGGACGGCAAACGTCAGTGAGTCGAGTCGGGTCGGGGTGAGATTGAGTCGGCTCAGCGCCTTCTCAACCGCGTCTCCGGCGCGGCGATAATCTAAGAATTGTGCCGGCGCCAGCATTAAAGCGGGAAAGGTGTGGACAGCGTCGATGGCAGAGCTTCCTGGCTCAACCCCCAGGGCGGCGGCCTTGGTATTGACGTCTATCACGGTTGTTCCGTCCACGACCCCCGCCGGGCCGGTGGCCATCATCGGGTGGCGCTTCTCCTCCATGCTAACCATAGCCCCGACTCCACGGAGGGCGAGAACGACCTGGCGGCGCGGGGATGGGCTGATGGCGTCTGGGGTGGTGGGTGTGGTCTGTGAGGTCGTCTCTGGTGAGGGTTGGGTGGGGGAGATCGAGTCGCGGTCCGGGATGGGGGAGAACGCGTCCTGGGGAGTACGCGGTGGCGTTGAATCGATGTTGTGCGGCTGCATTGTCGGTGCTGGCGATCGTTGCGTCTCAATACGGACGGGCAAACGTCTCTGTTTCGTTTTGTGGCCAGTACTGGCGGTTGGTGTGTGTGATGAGACTTCGGGAATCATGATTCGTTGTGTATCGGTCTCCCATTGTGTTTCATGTGCTGGTTGGGCAGCGAATTCCTCTTCTCCATCGCCATCGAAGACTACATCGGCGTTTCTTCGGTGCTTCATTGCCAACGGCCGCATTTGCAGAGCGAATGGACTTTCAGTAGTACATATCAGTGAGTTATCGGCCATTCGGGCTCTATCACGGTCTATGCACAGATATTAGGGTTTTGGCGGAATAGACCAATTGCCGCGCGCAATCATAAAGTGGCAATCATTCCGGCCCGAGAAACTTCACACACTCAGGGGAGCCACGCAGAACACGGTTGAGCACTGTACATCGTTACACTGTTACACTGTTGCAAAGGGATCTTTATCAATCTTCGCGATTCGCCGGCATCAATGGTTGATGTTCAACATCACCTCGCAATGGCGGCGAATGACAGCCTCGTACTCCTCGCTGGGCTCCTCCCCGTTCGCCAGTGCCAGACACATGTCAGCCATCTGGGAATTCATGTTGAGAATCTCGCTAGCGAACAACAGGAACTGCAGGTTCAGGTACCGCTCATCGCGGGGCAGGCCGGTGCGCTCGTCGAGGAAACGGACGCCATCCATGGCTATGGGGTCAATCAGCCTGTTCACGACGGGGAACGACCCGCTGAACTTCCCGTCGAACTGGGAGATGCCAATTGGCACTGTGAGATACGGCGTCCCGATAGAACGGACGTATTCGGCCATAATATCGACGTCCTTGGTCGTTTGTACCTCAAACCGCTTGGTACGGTCCTGTTCAGCAAAGTAGCCCTTGCGGGCAAGTTTGCAGGCTTGGTCAGACACTTGGAATGCGTCGAACTCCAACTGGTGCTGCTCATCAACACTCACAACAACAGTGACGAAGCGTGTGTCCCTCTCCAACTGCCACTGGGCCGCCTGCACGACCTCAGTGGCCGTCAGTGGTGATTCCTCCTCGGTGGTTGCTTTGTGGGAAACGATCCAGCCGACCCATGTCAAACCGAGGAACGCCGCCAGCGCCTCCACGCGCCTGAAGTAAATGTCGTTGGTTAGCTGGATGCCGGTTTCCTGGCTGAATTCCTGAGCAGGCTCATAAACAGTCTCTACGATGACCTCGTCGCCCTCAAACCGGCCGTACAGGAACCCGATCCGGTGCTGATGATACTCAAACGTGGCGAGTCCTCCGTTGAACACGCTCGCTGCGTGTTCCGAGATGTGAACCGTCTTGATTCGCCCAGACGCCTGTCGCTTGATGTGTGGCGTCTGTTTCGATAGATAGCGGAGATACTTTGCGTCCCGCATGTTGTTGTTGAGGTAGCGGGGCGGCGCTTCGTCATCATCGTCGCTCAGCGCGAGAGGATCCTTGATCGAGTCGTAATAAGCCTCAAAACACTTTGCGCAACGCATACCGGGGTCATGATGGCAGTCTGGCCCAATAGTGGGAGGCGCTGCACGCTTTTCCTTCTTTGTTACCGCGTACATGGCTCCGCTGCGTGCGAGAGGAGTGTTTCCGGTCGCGACAGTCGATGCAATAGAGTCGAGGTCGTAGAACAGCTGCTGGCCGTTGACAATGCCAAGCTTCTTCATGGTAGCGCTATCCTTGGCCTTCAAGGGAGTACCAGAGGGGCCGGGACCGAGGAAGATGTCCCTGTCACCCGTAACGCTAAACTGAGAAGCAAGCTGGGGTAAGATAAGCCGTATTTCAACGTACTAGCGCCTTCAACTCCTTGAATTTGGTCTTTTCGGTTACTTCTATCCGTGTCTGGCCCTTGGCCGTCCGAACTCGGATGATCATTGTGATGTCGTGGCGTGAGCAAAAACGACAAATAAACTTTGCTGAAATGCATGGTAATTGGTGGGTCACAGCGCCGGTGCTGGTGCGTTGTAATGCACAATATTTGATCTTCTGAATTCCGGCATAAATCGAACGAAACAAAAACAAATAATAATAAGGCGGGTAACACTATCGCTATTTCTTTTATCTACATCTCCCGACTCCTCTTTGCGGTCCCTGCTGTGCGCGGCCTGCTCGACCCCGGACGCTTAATCCCAGACGGCTTGGCCTTCCCAATCTTGCTCGAAGCATCGCCCTTCCTAGGCAGAGTCTTCACGAGTTCCGCCGTCTCAGACGACGCGGGACGCACAGGTGCCGTCCGCTCCACCAACGAGACGCGCTTATTGGTCCCGTTGATCTGATCCACGACCTCATTCTTATATTCGCCGCCATTCCGAAGGAAAGCGCCGTGCTCGGCCTCGTAGCCCTTGATCAACGCCATAATCTTCTTGCTGATGCGTGGGAGGTCCTTTTTCACGGTATTCCGGAACTTCTCCTCTCTCAGGAGCCTCCCAGGGTCACGTTTCATCAACCGGCTTGGGTCCTTGGACTGAATCTCAAATTCGGCCTTATCGGACAGAATCTTCTCGCGTTTAAGACACAGCTCGACGATAGGCTCCGTGGCGGCCAGGCGAGTCTCCATGGTGGCCTCTGCTGTCTTCAAGGCGTCGAGCGTCTCTTCGGATGGCTCATCTTCCGGCACGTCAATTCCGGCAACGTTATCACCGAGCTTCTCCATTAAATCATCGATCACGGCGCGGTGTTTGGTGCACAGCTCCTCGAGCTTGGACATTTTCTGGCGTTCCATATCGTCCCGGATGTTGATGAGGGTGTCAACGTCGACGGTGGTCAGTTGGCTGGGTTTGGATGGGACGGGCTCCTGGAGGATGCCCGAGAGTCGCTCAATGGAAGCATATAGATCGTCCACCTGGGCTTGGCGTTCCGTCCGGATCTGAACAAGATTCTCCTTGATCGATTCGAGAGTTGGGAGCTGTCTCGGCTTAAGTTCGACGAACCGCGACTCGAGCAGCACGGCCTCGATGGCCGCCGCCTCCGCCGCGCCACCTGATATCGCCATCAGGTCGGTCTGCCCTACGAGTTTGGCTAGCGTTGTAATCTCACCAGCAAGATTGACTGCCCGCTCAGACAGCTCTGTACGGGTAGCGTTGGCCTTGGCGTATGCCTCCTCCATCAGCCTCAGTCTCTCAGCACTGAGGTTCTCCGTGTCCGCCAGCAGCGGGTCAGCGGGATGGCCGAGATCCTCCAGGGTCTGGCCGAGACTCTCCCCTACGGCCTGGAGCTCCTCGAGGCGGGTGGCCTGCTTGATGAGGGTGTTCTTCACATCGCTCTCAGACCGCTCGAGCTGTGCGGATAGCGTGACGGTGGACTCCTCCTCTGTATAACTCAGGTCAATGAGCGGCTCGGCCAGCTGGGTATATATTTGACGTATCTCGGAGCAGTTCGCCTGGATAGCTTCAATATGAGTATCTCGATCTTCCTCTTGCGCCACAGCAAACGCCTCGAAGTCACTCTGGATAGAATGAAGCAGTATGTCGTTCATTCTGTTCCGAATCTCCTCCTCATCCACACCAATGCTCTCCCACACAGGTGTGAGCCGCTCTATCAATGTCTTAATGTTTGTATCTAAGGCATCTCGAATCACTTGCGAGATATCTGGCGTCATTGACGTGATACAGTGAAACTTTGCGAAATTTCAATCGATTTAAAGACGACTTTATAAGCATCTCGTTATAAGCAAAAAAAGACTCCCCCCGCACCAATCTAGCCGTCAATAGCGAGCGAGATCCCGAACGAGGCCTGTCCTGGGTCCATTGACGGGAAGAACGCCGATCCACCGACTATAGCCTGTCCCAGCTTCCGGGTGCCCCTCATGACGAGACCGCCGGAGTATGACATCTGCAGGGCGCCTATTCTCTCGCTATCGATGGACACACCGGCCTCTGGTCTGATGCGTCTTCCCGGAATGTCGACGTTCACTCTCGCGGCGGCCTGGATGGGGCCAGCGATACGGACGGCTGAGGCGCTGGCCATCATGTTGCCCGCCGCCTTAAGGGTCACCCGGGATGTCTTTCCCTCATCTGTACGGCTTACCTGGACGGCAGCTGACGGTAGAGCTCGGGCCATGGTCGCCAACTTGCCAGGCCTGACAATGATACCACCCCCGACGTCGACTGACATCCGCCCTGTGTCGCCCGTCTGTCTGGATAACACTCGGGTGACCCCTGTCGAGTGCACCAGGGGGTGACCCCGATCATCGAGACCCGCGGCGACTGACGCCACTCCTCTGCGGGCTGAGGAGCACACAGAGACAAGGGGGGAGATGGGCCAGGGCCCGAGGACATCGAACGTGAGTCGGGTCGACGGGGTCAGGTCTGCCTCGGTGCGGCTGGCGACGACGAGCTGCTTGTCATGGCGGAGCGTGAGAGACGAGACAAAACGGCCCATCTTGCCAATGAACTCGCCCGCAGTGCACATGACGGGCTTGGTCTCGGTCGTATCCTCGAGAATCATGCCCGTGCGGTCCACACGACGTCCGGGAAGTTTCATGTTAGACTGAATGTTCATGCTATAGCTCTTGTTGAATCGCTTGCTCATTTTGTAGATAGGAATGAACGTATTATCGGCTAGAAGATGGTTCACATCTTCCTCCATCAGCCCATACCTCTTGAGTCGGTCACTATCAGCCATTATTTCTATTTCATATATAAATCGAACGCACTACTACACATTTACACGCCCCTTCCGGCCATCCACCGACCAAGCACTCTACGACAGATACCCGCCCTGCTTGGCGATGACCTCAGCCGATTGCCTGGCGTTGAGGAACAACGGGGCCGCGTCATCGACGAGCTCCTTGACGTGGGCCGCACCGATGACGTCCTCGCCGTAGCAGGCCTCAGCGAGGATCTTAGCGGGTGTGAGGAGCTGGATAGCGTACCTGAGGGACCGCTCGGCACCAATGGCAGCCAGGGTGGAGATGGCTGATGCGTCGTACTTGATGTCCTCGACAGCGGCGCGGATCTTGAGGATCTCGGCGATATCGGCCTCCACGTACGGCGTAGTCTTGATAATGACGAGTCTGTCCAACAGATCGACGGGCACACCGTGCGGCGCCTTGATCTCAGTCCCGCGGATGGTGCACACGCCCCGGTTGGTGGCGAACACGACGACAGGCGACAGGGCGGACTCCAGGGCTCTGTTAAGGAAGGAGAAACACTCCATGTCGAGCATGTGGACCTCGTCGACGAACAGCACGCCGGGGACGAGCTCCGCCACCCCGCTCTCGAGGAAACGGTTGACGACCTTGTCGATTTCAGCGCGCAGCTTGTCGGTGATCTCCGTCTTGCTGGGCTTCCCGAGCTGGTTCATCATGGACACGATGTCCTGGCCGCCCTGGGGCTTGGCGTTGGCGGTGTCGAGGTCGTGCAGCGTCACATCCTGGACGATCTCCTTCTTCTTGTGGACGTCGCCCTTGGGTAGCGGGACGTACTCCTCCGCCTCCAGGTCGAACTGAGTGGCGTACGCGTCGGACCGGCCCACGCGCTTGACGGCGCCGGAGTTAGCCTCGATGTAAATCACATCACCGACGGCGACCTTCTCCTTCTGCAGCAGCTCGTGGATCATCGCGTCCAGCTTCAGCTGCTTGGTGCCCTTCACCGTCTTGAGGCCCAGCAGCACGTGGCTGATGGTCTTACCGTACCCCCCCGCGGGCCCCTCCGCCTCGACGGGCGTGAACTCGGTCACCTCGCCCTCGTAGACCTCCTTCTTCTCCTTGATGCGGAGGCCGATCGACCGGCGGAGATGCTCCATAAGGATCTCAGTCTTCTTAACCTCCGCGCTGTAGACCTCACTGCCTACAAGGAGCGTGAAGGGCACATTCTCGCCGAGCTCCTTGGAAATGGCCATAGCAAGTGCAGTCTTGCCTGTACCGGGAGGGCCAGCAAAGAGAAGAGCCTTACCCGCAAG
>PPCM01001400.1_pt1 | contig 11130 bp, 8 predicted proteins | sample 1555541 | NCBI WGS metagenome assembly PPCM01 (sample SAMN05284479, study PRJNA326546) | Marine sediment metagenome, whole genome shotgun sequencing project. | isolation source: marine sediment | place: Germany: Wadden Sea | collected 2012-09-05 | reverse complement strand
AATGTAGCGGTCGTAACGGCCGAGGAAATTGAAGAAATGCATGCCCACTCCGTTGCGGAGGTGCTGGAGACAGTGGCCGGCATGCAGGTTAGCCACAGTAAGGATTTCATTGCTCCGTCCCTTTTGAGGATTCACGTCTCGGAAGCGAGCCACGTTGCCGTTAAATTGGACGGAATTCCCTGGAACCTCTTAAGCTCCGGACAGGCTGAAGTAAATTCCATACCGGTGGAGATCATCGACAGGATCGAGATCATCAAGGGGCCGGCTTCATCCTCATGGGGGTCCGGTCTGGGCGGTGTAGTGAATATCATTACCCGGGAAGCGGGGTTCACCCAAAAACCGAAAATGGCGTTAAAGGCAGCTTACGGAGAAAGAAGCACAACTGATCAATCCGTTCAGGTTTCAGGCCTGGTCGGTGAACTTGGATACTATGCCTATGTTGGTAATCAGGAATCGGGCGGTCTGATTGAATCCAGGGGATTCAAGGGAGACGACGGTTTTGTAAAGCTTCTTTATAATGTAGATTACGGCATTAATATCGGGTTTAGCGCGGGGTTCAGCAATCCGCGATATGACTTGGGATATTATCCGGATGCCGATATCTTGGTTAATGGGAATGAATCAACGTCATTTGCGGCGGCTACGTTTCAAATGCCCATTAAGGAGCATTTTAATCTCAACCTTACGGCATTTCGTAAGGAATCTTCGATTGCCCTTGACAATACTGTCCTTGCTACGGGTGATTTGTCTCAAAAATTTGACTATGATGAAAGTCTGACCGGTTTCTCCGGTCAACTTGTCTGGCGGTATTGGTTGCACTCTGCCGTGCTTGGTGTCGATTATCAGAAGGGGAAACTCGATCAGGTCATTCAATCGGAGCCGATGCATCAAGGAGATGGGATAACTCTAGTGCAGAGTAGCGATCCTGATGTGTCGGAATGGGCTGTTTACACAAACGGCACATTTATCTTCGGTGACCTGTCGGTAACGCCGGGGATTCGGGTTGACCATAACGATATTACTGGCTCCTTTATCAGTCCGTCCATTGGCGCGACCTATCGATTAAGCCATGAAACCCTTGTCCGGGCTTCCATATCCCGGGGCTTTTCGGAACCGGCCCTTTCCTATGTTTCCGGGGGGTACCTTTTCACGGAGCCGAATCCGGATCTCGAAGCGGAGAAGGAGTGGTCGTATCAAATCGGCATCGAGACAAGTGCCGTTAAGTACTTAAAAATAAAGACCGCCCTGTTCTTTCATGATCTACTTGATGCACAAACTCTGCTGCCTAACGGTGCCGGTTCTCCTTCCAACCAGGATCTTATTGTAAATGGAGGAGAGGTCAGACGAACGGGAATCGAATTCGGTATTGAGTCCTTGCCGCGTTATCACATTTCAGTGGCGGCAAACATGGCATACGCACATGTTGATGATAGTGAAAAAGATGATACGAGTGATATTTTTACCGGAAATATAAAAATCAAGTATGACGAGCCCCGATATGCAAAGATTATTTTGCAGGGGCATTTTACGCGATGGGATAATCATCTTGATCTTTCGGATTCGGGAAGTATGATATGGGATCTTTCTTTTAGTAAAGAAGTTCTTATGCATAAAAAATTGAAGACCGTTTTTTTTTGTAAGGGACGAAATATCTTCAATGGTGACCAACCGGCGGAAAATCAGGATGAGAATCCCAGGCGGTGGGTGGAAGCTGGTGTGGAATTTAATTTTTAGCTTAAAGGAAAATGAAAATGAAAAAAAGAGAAGCAATTGTTTTGGTTGACAGCGGGAATGTAGTAATTGACAAAGTGTCACCGTGTTGCAGAGGACCGTTGGTGCCTTATAGAGGTTGATCTCTACCGTTTTGTTGCCTGTGTTCTCCCTCCCCCCCCCCCCCCCGGCATCAGGGGGGGAGGAAACGATTTGACTTCACTTACCGATTGACCGTTAACCATCAGTGTAGAGGCCACAATGAAAAAGTTGATCCTCATTTTGTGTCTGCTGCTGCCTGTTTCATCCGCTTCTGCCGAAGAATTGCTGATAGTAAAGGAAAACAGCAAATTCGATGAATCTCTGAAGAGCTTCACGGCGGTTTTTTCGGGAGAAACAAGAACGCTCTACACCCGGAACTTATCCCGCGCGGATATCGTGGTCAGAATCAAAAGGGCTAAACCCCCGCTGATTCTAGCGGCCGGCCCCGAAGCCCTGACCAAGGCGGACCAGGCATCGATCCCCATCGTTTACATCGGTGTGGAGAATACGGCCCCCTACGAGGGAAGAGACAATATAACCGGTATTTCCACCCGTATCCCGCCTGCCGAACAGTTGAAGGTTTTTCTTAGGGCAATTCCTTCAATAAAACGCGTGGGAATCGTACATTCGGCGCTGTCGGGTCTTTTCGTGGAAGAGGCAAGGGGGGTCGAGGGAGTCGAGTTGGTGGATGTGGAGGCCTGCAATCCAAGGCATGCGGTGCCGGCCATCACGGATGTGTTCGAAAGCGGTATCGACGCCTACTGGGTTGTTTCGGACCTCGGGGTCTACTATCCCGAAATGCACAATTACCTTTACAGGTTGTCGTTCCAGAACCGAATTCCCCTTTTGACGACGATTCCCAAATTCCGGAAAGAGGCCGCCGTTGTTTCTCTTGAAGCGGACCTCGATGAAATGGGAAAACAGGCCGGGGCGATGGTAAACGAGATTTTGAGGGGAAAATGGATGAAGCCGGAGATTGCGGCTTACAACACCCGGGTCAATCGGCTCGTTGCAGGCAAGATGGGAATTTCCTTTGAAAAAGAGTGGCTTGTTGAGTTGATGCCCCATGGGCCCCAATCGGATACTTCGGTCGAACATTGATCTCCCCGTATTAAAATGAACCCCGGTTTCCCCGCATCCTGAACTTTCTTTCACAGTCACATCGGGCCACATGGTATCTTGGCCCAAGCTCTCCGTATCCGTTATTTTCATGAGCCCTAGGGTTGCGGCATGTCCAGCCGAGACCCTTGCCCCATACCTTACGGCAGCCCCTGCCCGCGCATACCGGCCAACTCCTCTACCCGTTAACGAGCTTTACTTTCCGACACCAAAAGAATCGTGACCATAATTGGGCTTCCGCGTCATTGTCACGTGCTGGTGAAGAGGACCTGCGACTTTCACGCCGTTGGATGGGCGTTATGAGGGCGCGAGGCCGTACCGGTTGGCCTTTCTGTAAAGTGTTCCTCGCGCGACCCCCAACTCCCTTGCGGTTTTGGCCATGTTGAAGTTGTTCCGCGAAAGGGCATCGCCGATAAACCGGCACTCCATCTCCTCCAGGGTTCGGCATTCCGTCTCCTCTGCGGGGCGGCGTTCCGATTCGGTATCCGCTGCGCGACCGGGAACTTGTTCGCTCAGGCCCAGGTGTTCCGGTGTTATCTCATCGCCTTCCTTGAAGTGGAGGGCGCGGAGTATGGTGTTCTCCAATTCGCGGACGTTTCCGGGCCAGGCATATCGCCATATGCTCTGCCCGGCCGGCGGCGACAGCTTTGGAGGCGTAATGCCGCTTTTGGCCGCGTATCGCTTCAGGAAGAACTCCGCCAGAAGGACGCTGTCACGCTCTCGCCGTCTCAGGGCGGGCACGGAAATATGCCAGACATTCAAGCGGTAGAAGAGATCTTCCCGGAAGGTCTTACAGGCCACCGCCTCCCGCAGGTTCACATGGGTGGAGGCGATGATGCGCACGTTCACGGCAATGGGTTTGTGTCCGCCAACGCGGAATATCTCCCCGGTCTGGAGCACCCGCAGGAGTTTGACCTGTATGTCCGGGGGCATGTCCCCGATCTCGTCCAGCAGGATGGTGCCGCCGTCGGCAAGTTCGAACTTTCCCTGCCGTCCCCCCTTTTGGGCGCCGGTAAAGGCCCCCTCTTCGTAGCCGAAGAGTTCACTTTCGATGAGCTCCCTGGGAACGGCGCCGCAGTTGATGGGGACAAAGGGGTGGTCCCGGCGGGGGCCCGCGTTGTGGATCGACTGGGAGAAGAGCTCCTTTCCGGTACCGGTCTCTCCTTCCAGAAGAACGGTAACGTCTCCCTGTGATGCCCGCCGTGCAAGGGCTTTTGCCTCCTCGAGGGTCTTGGAGTCGCCGATGATGTTGTCGAACGTGAAGCGGGCGCGGATGCCGGCGATCCTGTCCGCCAGTTTTCGGACGCTTCCCATCTCGTTGATGCTTACAAGGGCGCCGATCACCTTTTGCCGGGCGTTGCGCACGGGGCGCGCGGTGTAGAGGAAGTGGTAATGACGGTTGGGGGTCTTGAGGTAGTACTCCCGGTTTTCGCAGGCCCCCGGAAACCGGTCCAGCTCCTTGAGGTCTACGTCGAACCCTTCTAAGACCCCCACGTGGCGTCCCATGAGGTCGTCGCCCCCGAGGATCTCCATGCAGCGGGAGTTCATCTTCCAGATGCGCTTGTCCTGATCCAGGATCATGGCGCCCAGGCGCGACGCCTCCACCACCGCATCCATGAAATCCACATGAAGGGCAAGTTCCCTGTTGCGGCGCTGCACCCTGAGTTCCCGCTCCACGGAACGGGCCGCGTTGATGACCATGGCAAGGGTGTGTGGGTGCACCATCCCGATCTCCCCGGAAACCACCATCACCCCCAGAAGCACCCCGTCCCTGCCGAATACGGGAGCGGCGGAGCTGCAGAAATCGTGCGCCACCTTGCAGAAATGATCGTTCTTCTTCAGCTGGATGGGCAGCCTGCGGGCAAGGCAGAGGCTGATGGCGCTGGTGCCGACATCCCGCTCGGTCCATCTGTACCCGGGAATGCAGTTGCCCACCGGGGCCTGATCGGTTACCCTGCCGGGCTCGGCCATCATTTCGAGGATATACCCGTCTCCATCCGTGACCCAGAAGATAAACCCCGCCCCATGATCGAGTCCCGACACGACTGGCTCTACTACCACGAGGGGATCACCCCCACCATCGGGGCGTTTGTCGAGGCCATCGACCTGGAACGTCGCGCGGTTGCCAAGGCGTACGGCATCGAGATCAAACCCCTACTCGAATGGTTCGAGGAGACCTACGGGGTTGCCGGGGACACCCTGTCCGAGGCGGTGGGAAAGAACCCCGCCTACGCTTCCATCGACGGCCAGAAGGAGATGCGCACCCGCTACCTCCTGGAGGACATCCCCACTGGACTGGTCCCCATGATCGGCCTTGGCAAGCTTGCCGGCGTATCCGTGGACCGCATGGAAACGGTGGTTCGCATGGGAGAGTACCTGCTGGAAGAATCTTTTACAAAAAGCGGAAGATCCGTTGAAAATCTCGGGCTGACGGGGCATACTCCGGACAGCCTGGTGGAATACCTTGAAACCGGCGTCCAGGGGGGGAGGGGAGCATGAACTTATCCGTCATTATTATAATGAGTACCGTGTTGATTCTCGGCAGCACCTTTTTGATCACCCAGTTTATCAACCGCAGGTCCAAAACAACCAGCGACGACTGGTCCATCGGCGGCAGGGATCTACCCACCTACGTGATCATCGGAACCCAGTTTGCCAGCGCGGCGGGCGGCGGCGTCCTCGTGGCCCTGGTGGGCCTGGGATACAAGGCCGGCCTTTCAACGGTCACCTACGGCATCATTGTGATCATCCCCTTTATTATCCTCACCTTTCTGGCAAAATGGCTGAGGACCAACAGGTTTTCCACCATACCGGACATGTTCGCCCATCTCTACGGCAGGCACAGGGGGATCGCCCTGGTTTCCGCCCTCTTGACCCTGATCGTCCCCTTTGGGTGGATCACCTCCCAGCTGGTGGCCTTCGGGAAGCTGTACTCGGCCATTACCGGCCTTGAACCGGCCGTGCTGATGATGATCATCACCGCGATCAGCCTGATCTTCGTCATGCCCTCGGGCCTGAAAACCGTGGCATGGACCGATTTCTTCTTTGCCTGTTTCATGCTGGTCATCTGCACCATCGTTACCGTGGGGGCCCTGGACATGGCGGGCGGTTTCGCCCGTGTGCTGACCCGGGTTCCGGCGGAAAACGTCGCCTTTCCAGGAGGATTCTTCAGCGTGGGCGGACTCACGGTCCTCCTGTGGCTCTTCTCGGCCCTGCCGGGCGGCATCACCAACCAGATCTATTACCAGCGGATCTGCGCCATCAAGAACCCCGACAAGGTTGGGGTGAGCCTGATCGGATCGGCCGTTGCACTGGTGATCTCCATCGTCTGGGCATTTATGATGGGCTGCATCATCCGCTCCATGAACCCCGGCCTGGAATCGGAGATGGCAACGGGATGGTTTTTGACCCAGCTTCCCACATGGCTCCTGGCCCTTTTCGCGGGGCTGATCGTGGCCACCATCATCTCCACCATCAGCAGCGCCTGCCAGACCGTGGTCCTGAACATCACCCGGGATATCTATTCCAAGCTCATGGTGGACAACCCCGACGACCTGAAGCTGGTCCTTCTCTCCCGGGTCCTGTCCGTGGTGGTGATGATGATCGCCTGTTCCATGTCCATCTGGTTCCCGGAAACCCTGAGCTGGCTGGTCTATACCTACGCCTTTTCCGCCTCCGGCCTCCTGGCCCCGATCTTCCTGGGATACATCTACCGGGACAGGGGATTCATCACCCCCAACGCCGTTCTCGGCTCCATGGTCGTGGGGATCGTGGTCTGCATCGTCGCAAAGCAGTTCTCCAGGACCATTCCCTTTGCCGTGTGGGGCATCATGGGCTCCTTTGTAACCATCTATTTGGTGAGCCTGTTGGAGAAGGGGAAAAACTATAAACTCCAAGGGAGCAAGGCCTGATGAAAATTACCGCGATCGATATTCATTTTCTGAGAGTGCCCCTTAAAAAACCCTATGTGCTATCCGCTTATTACGGCACGCTGTACGACACATGTCCCATCGTGGTGAGGATCGAGACCGATGCCGGCATCACGGGATACGGCGAGACCGATCCCCTCGGACTCTTTACCGGGGAAACCCCGGAAACCGTGTTTGCCGTGCTGGAAAACTATCTGGCTCCGGCCCTGATCGGAGCCGATCCCACCAATATCGCGAAGCTTCACGGGGTTATGGACGGTGTCGTAAAGGATATGCATCTGGCAAAGGCCGCACTGGACATTGCCGCCCACGACATTCTGGGAAAGAGGGCGGGGTTGTCGGTCGCCACCCTTCTGGGAGGACGCCTTCAAGAGGCGTTGCCCATCATGGGCTCCATCGGCGGCGGTTCCCCCGAAGAGAACGGGAAGGAAGCCCGGGAGATGATCGATGCCGGGTACGGGGCGATCATGGTCAAGGTCGGCGGCATCGATCCGGGCCTTGACGCCGAAAGGACCCTGGAGGTTCGCACGGCGGTGGGCGAGGGGTTTCCCTTGATTCTCGATGCAAACCAGGGCTGGAACGTACGAAACGCCCTGTACTTTGCAAAAAAGGTCGCCTCCTGCGAAGCCGAGGTGTTCGAGCAGCCCGTGCCGGCGGACGATATCCGGGGACTGAAACGGGTTCGGGAGAACACGGACATGATGATCTCCGCGGACGAGAGCCTTATGTCCCTTTCCCATGCCAAACAGCTCATACGGGAGGAGGCCGTTGATATCTTCAGTATCAAGGTGAGTAAAAGCGGCGGGATTCTTCCCACCCGAAGGATCGTGGAACTGGCCGGCCATTACGGAATCGACTGCCTCTTCAACTCCATGATCGAGGAGGGGATTACACAGGCGGCAAGCTTTGCCGTGGGGGCTTCCACAAGGAACCTTTATCCCAACGGCCATGCCTACTTCTCTCCCCTGCGCCTGGAGGAGGATATCACGGATTACTCCGATTATATCCGTAACGGCAGGATCGCGATTCCCGATACCCCCGGCCTGGGGATTTCCGTGGACCGGGAAAAACTGGCCCGCTATACAGTCAATACCCTTCGCATCACATAAACCTGTCTTACAGGGCCGGAAACCGCAATTAAGCGGTCTCCGGCTCTCCTTTCTCTCTACCCACTCTTCTTGTCTGGTTTTCTTCCTTTCTCCCGTGGTATTCGCTGTCGTCTCTTAATTGCTTTACAAGCAACTCTAAAAAAATTGCTTTGCTTTTTTATAGAGGGAGGATTATCGGCGCAGTGATGTCGATAAGTATATTTGCGTGTGATGTGTGGGTGTTTATACCTGTTGTTTTGACTGGGGAATCCAAGCTTCAATAATGATTGATTTAACGTTCTGAATGTGGTTTCCTTAACGGGTGTCCATTGTGTGAATGGAAGTGTGTGTGGGAGATTTACTGCAATATTTAAGTGGCGAGCGGGGGGGGGAATTATTTTTGTGTGTTGTTTCCGACTTGGGGACTCGGTATAAATAAAAACCACAATGCTTCAGAGGATAACGTCGGTTTTAAAAGCATCCCTCCTCATAAAGTGTGAAACTATTAATTTCCTAAAGCCTTACTTCTAATGAAAACTGTTTGGGCTATGAAGAGGGTGGTAATGAATGAAGCGGCTCAATTTGAACAGATAATGAGATCAAAGAGTAACGTGATTAAAATCCTGTGGCTTTCAATGCTTGTTTCGATAATACTATATATCGGGCTGGTATATTTTAATTATGTTGAGATGCATCCCTCGAGTTCCGCAATCGAGAGTGAAACGTTTGAATATCTTCTGTCGGCAGCAGGGGGGATCTTAGCACTCTCGTCCATGATGGTCAGGCGAGTGGTCTTTTCGGAAAAAAAACTCCTGCTTCAATTAAGAAAAGAAATTAGGCCCGACGAACTTGCATTCAACGCCAAAACCAAGACGATCAATCATGGTGAATTAAGGAAATTCAACGCACTGTCCGAGCGGGAGTTGAAGCTTGTCGCTTTGACCGGATGGTATGCCGTACGAATGCTCATTCTTACGGCGATGTATCAAGCGATCACCATTGTAGGGTTTATACTGGCCCTGATGACCCGACAACCTTCGGCAGTAGTGCCGTTCGGCATGGTTTCAATTTGTTTATGCCTGACGATATATAATGGTTTAAACAAAGTGATCGAAGAAGGTAAACTGATGCTCAACGATCCGATTTTATATAGACACATAAAAACAGAAGGTTAACAATAAACGGCGGCCTGTTGAATTCTGTTTTCCTTGGACTTGGGTTTCAATTGTAAATAGGCGCAATAAAAAGCAGGAGGAAAGGAGTTGTACAATGATAAGACAGATTATGAAATTATCTCCACACCAAAACGGTAAGGTCTTTGGTGTGTTGACAGCCGTTGCAACTTTGCCGATGTTTCTTTGTACGATGGTGCCGATGCTTTTTATGATACCGCAAGTCGACCAAGCGGGTAACCCCGTTAACTTTGCTTTCCCTATGGGCTTCTTCATGATAATGCCGGTATTTTACTTGGTATTCACATACCTGTTTGTTGCTTTTGGATGTTGGCTCTACAACAGGTTCTTTAGATTCATAGGTGGTTTTGAATTTGAGTTCGATGATGAAAATCAAGTCGCGGAATAATATGGTTTGAGTGAATTCACGACTTGCTGAAGACGGTCCAATCGAACGTGGTTGGTTGTGAAGAGAAGTTGTTGGGGGAGGCATTCGCAATTTAAGACCGAACGTTTATGAAATGGATTCGTGGAGATAAAAAGGATGTGTATATGGAATAAGGCAGCAGGCGTGGCGGGGTACCCATGTCGCGAAGCGGGATTGTATATTTCTCCGGTTGGTATGGTGAGCCTTCCACCGTTGTGAGATGACGGCGATGTTGATTTTCCGGCGATCATGATATAAGTTCCGGCATTAAACAGGGTTGTTCGATAAACAGGCAGGTGGAAGGAGCGGTCGTAAGGGCATTGCCGGAACCGGTTGGACCAGTATTGAGCCGGCGGAATCCTTCCTTTAAAGAGAAATCCCGCCTGAGCCGTTCACCTTCAATCGCAGGAAATTCAACGGAGGATACCATGGAACAAAAGTTTATATTGACCGCATTCGGAAAAGATCGCCCCGGAATCGTGGCGGATGTCGCGGAAGTTGTCTATGAACACGGTTGCAACCTGGAAGATTCCACCATGACCCGTCTGGCCGACGAGTTCACCCTGATCCTGTTGCTCCAGGGGACCCGGGATGACCTGGGCGAGATACTCACAAAGGAATGCCGGCGTCTTGAACGCGAAACGGGCCTCTCGGCGTTTATCCGACCGGTTGAACCGGAAGCCGCGGTATCAACCGCGGGTTCCCGCAAGAAGATGATACAGGTGGAGGGGATGGATCAGGCCGGTATCGTGTCCAAGGTGAGCCGTTACCTCTCGGACCACAAGATCAATATCGAAAACCTCAAGTCCAAAAGGATCTTTTCGCCCGAGAGCGGGCAGGCGTTCTACACCATGGATATCGAGACCCAGGTGCCCTACCATATCACGGCCCGGGATCTTGAAAACGGTCTGGACAAGATCGCCAACGAGTTGAACGTGGACATCCTGGTGAAGTAAGCTATGAAAACATTTTCCCGAGGAAATGGCCGGTGTGGGAACCTTCCAGGCCGGCGATCTCCTCGGGCGTGCCGCACCCCACAACGCTGCCGCCGTTGTCCCCCCCCTCGGGTCCCAGATCGATAATATGATCGGCGAACTTGATCACGTCCAGGTTGTGCTCGATCACGATCACCGTGTTTCCCGCCGCGACGAGCTTGTTCAGCACCACCAGAAGCTTCTGGATATCCTCGATATGTAGGCCCGTGGTGGGCTCGTCCAGGATGTAAACGGTCCTTCCCGTCCCCCTCTTGCTCAGCTCGCGCGAGAGCTTGATTCTCTGTGCCTCGCCGCCGGAAAGGGTGGTGGCGGGCTGGCCGAGTTGGAGATACTCGAGACCGACCTGAGCGAGCACGTCGAGCTTGCGCATGAGCGGCGGGTGGTTGGCGAAGAATTCGCGGGCCTGGCGCACGGTCATGGAGAGGACGTCGGCGATGTTCTTGCCGCGATATTCCACTTCCAGAGTCTGGGTGTTGTAGCGCTTGCCCTTGCATGCTTCACAGGTGACATAGACGTCGGGCAGGAAGTGCATTTCGACGCGAATCTGGCCATCGCCCTTACATGCTTCGCAGCGGCCGCCCTTGACGTTGAAGGAGAAACGGCCCGGCTTGTAGCCTCGGGTGCGTGCTTCTTTGGAGCCTGCGAAGA
>PPCM01001399.1_pt1 | contig 11138 bp, 12 predicted proteins | sample 1555541 | NCBI WGS metagenome assembly PPCM01 (sample SAMN05284479, study PRJNA326546) | Marine sediment metagenome, whole genome shotgun sequencing project. | isolation source: marine sediment | place: Germany: Wadden Sea | collected 2012-09-05 | reverse complement strand
AAATGCGGGAATTATTATTTTAGATAAGTTAGTTGATTTTTTTGTGGACAAGGAACTTAATTACATTTTTTCTAGTCCTTATAAAAGGTGTGTAGAAACTATTGAACCACTAGCTCTAGCTAGTAGTTTAGATCCTATCCTTATAGAAGATCTTCGAGAAAGAAAGGTTTCAAATGATTGGATTGCTGACTTTGCGACTTTTTCCGAAAAGCAATGGAAAGATTTTGATTATAAGATATCGAATGGGGAATCACTTCTTGAAACGCAAAAAAGAAATATAAAAGTCATCGAAGAAATATTAGAAATGGAGTGGGATATTATTGTGATAGGTACTCATGGTACGGCTCTATCTACAATAATTAATTACTACTTTGATGATTACGGATTTTCTGAGTTTAATGCAATTAAATCGGAGTTTCCATTTATCTGTTGTTTTACTTTAGATAGCAAAGAAGTATTAAGTTATGAAATTATAAAGACGAACTCTTAAGTTCGTCTTTTACTTTGAGCCCATAAACAAAGCGATGCAGTTGTTTTATAGGGGCTAAATTTCTCTAAATATTCGTTGAATTGTTTCTCGTCTAAATTGGAGATGCCCAGGTTGGAGGCCACCATATTTTTAAGTGCTAAATCTAAGTAAGTTGAGTGATTCTCTCTTCTCAGTGTAAACATCATAAAGATATTAGCAGACCATGGTCCAACTCCCTTAATAGTTGTTAGTAGTTTAACAACTCCATCATCATCGAGTTGTTCAACAACCTCAAAAGTTACACGGTTTTCAAGGTAATATCTCGAAACATTCTTTATGTACGAGACTTTTCTAAAGCTTAGTCCACACTGTTGGATTTCCTCATCACTTTTTTTTAGTACTTGTTCAGGTGTTAATGGCCATATTTTTTTGCATAATCTTTTCCAGATAGTTTCACCGGCTTTAATTGAAATTTGCTGATAAACAATCAACTCTATTAAAGCGGGGAACTTATAGGGTATATATTTTTTTATAACGGTATCGGTTGTAAGTTCATTAAATAAAGGTTCGATGTCCTGGCAATGTTTTAAAGCATTCTCAGGAAGTGTCATTCATTTATAAAGATGTTCACCTCGGTGAATGATGTATCTTCTTACATCAAAGCCATGATAATCAAGGTTTTTATCATATGACATGTTTAACTTCAACATTACTTTCTGTGATGCAGTATTTTCATTAACTGTTATCGCAGAAATTAAATCAGTTTTAGTGAACCCGTAATCAAGAAGTTCCTTGCTCATTTCCGTGGCATAACCTTGACCCCAATAGTTCTCTTTTAATCGGTAGCCAATTTCTAACACATTTGTTTCAAGTCCCATCTCTTTTCGAAGATGAAACCATCCGATGAATTCATCATCGTTTTTCAGATAGCAAGCATAAAAACCTAATCCCTCAGGGTACATCACACTTTGCATGTGTTCGATGTACTTATTTCCTTGCTCCCTTGTCATTTTTGTCTTACCGGTATACTTAACGACATTATCATTGCTGTCTAGGGCCTCAAATAGATAACCTTCACCAGTTTCAAATTCTTTTAGGTACAATCTTTCACTTTCTAATCTCATCATTTACTCCTCCTCTTTATATTATAGCTTAAATCCCCTATAATAAATACGGGAAGTGATAACGTGAAGAAGATACTGGAGAAGATAACATTTTTTAATGAAGCAAAATTTATAAGGAATATAGAAGAAGGATGGAGTTATGATGAAAAATATCTCTATCTAATTAATAATCGAAAGTGCATTGTCCGAGTTAGAAAGTCAACAATGGAAAGTTACGAAAGAAAAGTTCGAATTTTTGAAGAGTTAAACAGTGTTGATACTGCTATACCTCAAATAGTCTTTAGTGATTATATTGATGGATATCAAATTGTTGTCTTAGAGTGGTTGGAGGGCAAACCATTACTAGATAATATTAGTGAGTTCTCAAAAGAAGAGCAATATCAGTTAGGCTTAAGTGCCGGTAGGGCTTTAAGGCTCATTCATAGTACTAATGCTCCAAGTAATGAAATATTGTGGGAAAATCGATTCTCGAGTAAAATTGAAAGAGTTCTTAACTCATATGTTGGTGAGTATTCATTTGAAGGAGATCACTATTTAATAGATTACATAGATAGACACAAGCACTTGTTGAAGGGGATTAAAAGTGTATTGCAACATGGAGATTTCCACATGGGAAACATGATTGTGAATGGTAATGAGATATCAATCATCGACTTAGACCGTAGTGACTACGGTTGTCCTATTGAAGAGTATAATAGATTTTATTTTACTTCTAAGGCATCCAAGTACTTTGCTCTTGGTCAAGTAACAGGTTATGCTATTGATAATCTAGAAGAGTTTTTTGAACTAATGAAGCTGTACCTTTCTGTAAATATTCTTAGTACATTTAGTTGGGCAACTAATTTTGGAGAAGCAGAGTTAAAAACTTCCTTTTACTACTCAAAATATGTATTAGAGCAATATGATAACTTAAGGGCGAAATATCCAAAGTGGTACCAAGAGGCAAAAAAAGAACAAGTTACTTTTGAGTAACTTGTTTTCATTTATCACTTATTTTATTCTTACGTGTTGACAACGAATATTTTGATATGTTATAACATAAATAGCACTCAAGCACACAAAGTGCTAATGTATAAAGAAGGGGATAATTATGGTAAGAAAAGAGTTTAAAGCAGAATCGAAAAGATTACTAGATATGATGATTAATTCTATCTACACTCACAAGGATATTTTTTTAAGAGAGTTGATATCAAACTCAAGTGACGCAATTGATAAGATGTACTATCGTGAGTTAACTGATGAGAGTTTAGTTTTTGATAAAAACAAATATCAAATAAAACTTTCTATTGATAAGGAAAATCGAATTTTAGTCATTGAAGACAATGGGGTTGGAATGACTAAAGAAGAATTAGAAAATAATCTTGGGACTATTGCAAAAAGTGGTACTCTTCAGTTTAAAAAAGAAACAGAACTAGAAGAAGATTACAATGTTATAGGTCAATTTGGTGTTGGATTTTACTCAGCATTTATGGTAAGTGATTTTGTCAAAGTGGAATCTAAAGCTTTTGAAAGTGATGATGCTTTCACTTGGGAGAGTAGCGGAGCTGATGGTTATACCATTGAAAAATCAAATAAAGAGCAAGCGGGTACAACTATCACGCTTAAAATTAAGGAAAACACTGAAGATGAAAGCTATGAAGTATACTTAACAGACTATGGGTTAAAAGAAATTGTTAAGAAGTATTCTGATTTCATTAAGTATCCAATCGTAATGGATGTTGAAAAAGAAGTGTTAGTCGAAGGAACAGAAGACGAATATCAAAACGTTACTGAATCAGTAACGATGAATAACATGATTCCGATTTGGAAAAAGAGAAAGTCAGAGCTTGGAGAAGAAGATTACGAAAACTTCTATCAGGAAAAACACTATGGATTTGATAATCCTTTGGCACATATACATGTAAAAGCAGATGGTGCGGTTAGATATAATTCTATTATGTTTATTCCAGAGTCAATTCCATTTGATTACTATTCAAAAGAGTATGAAAAAGGGCTTGAACTGTATGCTAATGGTGTTCTAATAATGAATAAATGCGCTGACTTACTTCCAGATTACTTTAGCTTTGTTAAAGGAATGGTAGACTCAGAGGATTTAAGCTTAAATATAAGTAGAGAGTTATTACAACATGATAGACAGCTTAAAGTTATTTCAAAGAACTTAAGAAGTAAAATCAAGAAGGAATTATCAAACTTACTAAAAGATGATAGAGAGAAGTATGAGAAATTCTTTGATGTGTTTGGTACACAAATTAAATATGGAGTCTATGACAAGTATGGACAAGACAAAGACTTCCTTAAGGAGTTATTGATGTTTACGTCAAGTAACGAATTAAGTAAAGTTACACTTCTCGAGTATGTTGAAAGAATGTCAAAAGACCAAGAGTTCATTTATTATGCGACGGGTGAATCAGTGGAGAAGATTGATAAGATGCCACAGACTGAGATGTTAAAAGAAAACAATAATGAGATTCTTTACTTAACTGATCAAGTTGATGAGTTTGCGGTTAAAATCCTAGGTGAGTTCGAAGGGAAAGAATTTAAATCGGTTTCTAGTAGTGATTTACAACTAGGAGAAGATCTGGAGAAAATTGAAGAGAATAAAGATATGCTTGAGAGTATGAAAGATGTTCTTGGAGAGCGTGTCGCGAGTGTAAGAATTTCTTCAAAACTAAAATCTCATCCAGTTTGCATCACAAACGAAGGTGATTTAAGTGTTGAAATGGAGAAAATCTTATCGCAAATGCCTAATGGTATGGATATGAAGGCAAGCAAGGTTTTAGAAGTAAATGCAGATCATGAAGTATTTAAAGCCATTCAAAATGCTTTTGAAAGCGATCAGGAAAAATTCAATTTATATGTTGAGTTATTATACAGCCAGGCTTTACTTATCGAAGGATTAAATGTAAATGATCCTTTAGAGTTTTCAAACAACATATGTAAAATTATGAAATAACCAGGAGTACCTGGTTTTTTCATTTTCAGATATACTCTAGAAATAAAAAAGACCCGTAAGGGTCTTATTCTTTTGGATTCATAGAAAATACAATTTGTGAATCAGATGATTGTCCTGGCAAGTCTGTTAAGACACTTTTGTCGACTGAAAATATCATATGATCACTTGTTTGATTACGATCTCTATTCTTAATAATAACATTCTCATTTGCATGAATGATTCCGTTGAAGTTAAAACCGTCACTCATGTTTATGGTACTGTTATTGATGCTAATATTACCACCAGCAATTAACACTGCATCAAATGATATACCATTTTGATTAATAGCTCCGTTTAAGGTAATGTCTCCACCGGCAATGATTTGAAGGTGGGAAGTTAGTGTTCGTAGATAGACATCATTATGCTTAGAGTAAATAGTTACATTACCAGTTGCATAGATGGCATAATCACTGAAATCCATTTTCGTATCACTCTTATGAAGATTAATGTTCAAGTTACCGTTAACAAAAATCTTTTTTGATTGCTTAATGCTCTTGGCCTTAATAGTCTTATTTGAACGATAGGTTTTCCATCCGTTATTACTACTTGAGAGATAACTGTTGAATATTTGACTTTCAGATATTCCCGAATCAATAATGCCTTGATAATCTTGACTATATTCAGTTAGAATTCTATAAAATAGAATTTCTCTCATATCTAATAGATCTGGAATATCACTATCGAAAAAGTTAACCTTAGAAGCGACTAATTGTTTGTTAGAAGCAGATAAATCGTCATAATCAACAACTTCCTCGTTTGAATACATAAAACGTGTATTATTGGAGTAGTTATTAACTTTCAACATATTGTTGATGTTAAAGTCTCCAAAGTTAAATAAATCAAAGTCATCTCCAGCCGCTAAATCGAAGTTTAAATCAATATAACCATCGGTGCGAATGTCTTCAACTGCTGTAAGTCCAAGCAGTTCAAAATCAGTTGAACCAGTTGATGCATTTCTGAAGTTAACTTTTTGTTTAACAATATAATTTCCAGATGTAACTACTACCTCACGAGAAATCAGTTCTGTATTTCCAGAGTAAGTGTGTTTGATGATATCAATTGAAATGCGGCTTGACTCGTAATTAACATCATTTGTTATGAAGGTAGTAATCTTAGAATCTAGAGTTAGTTGAAAATCGCTCCAACTTTGATTGTTTGTTATTGCATCTAAAGAGAGTTGACGGTACTTAGCAACTACTAAATCAAGAATTATATCGATTTCTGTAATATTCTCGTTAATCTCTTCTACTTTGTTTATCTGTCGATTGGTCGAACCTGAAGACAGAATCAGTGGTATTGAAATAGTTGTAACAAGTAGCAAAACTACTAAAACAACAGCAAGAGCAAATCCTTTTTGATTCTTCATCTAAGCACCTCCTTCTGTATTGATTATAACATGATAAGGGTAAATATATGAATGAAAAGATTTATGTATACTATCATAATTATTCAGATATCAAAAAAACCACCGCTCTTTAGAATTTACTCTAATGAGGAGTGGTTTTTAAGAATTATTGCTCTTTGTAGGCGATTACTTCAATCTCTACTTTGGCTCCTAAAGGTAATTTTGCAACTTCAAATGCTGATCTAGCTGGAAAAGGTGCAGCAAAGAACTTTGCATAAACTTCATTCATTCTAGTAAACTCGTTAATGTCATCTAATAGAACAAGTGTTTTAACGATATCACTCATTTGATATCCTTCACTTTCTAAAATAGCCTTAACGTTATTTAAAGCCTGTTCTGTTTGCTCTTCAATTGATTTTGGCATTTCTTTTGTTTCTGGATTAATTGGTAATTGTCCAGAAGTGTGAATGATATTTCCAAACATTTGAGCTTGTGAGTATGGTCCGATAGCACCAGGTGCTTTTTCAGTTGCGATTGCTTTTTTCATCTTTGGGTCTCCTTTGATTTATTTTCAATACAATCATACCATAATTCAATAACCTTGTTAACGATTGTAGCGGATGATTTTTAATAAAAAATATGTTAGAATCTAAGTAGTTATGGAGGGATAATATGCCGCACATTAGATTTAGAGGTTGTAATAAAACAGAAGTACTTGAGATGAACCGTCGTTTACTAAATCGTCTTTCAGAAGTTGTTGGGTGCTCAAGAGATGATTTTACAATTGAGTATATCGATTCAGTGTTTATTTTTGATGGATTAGAAGATGGAAATAAGTATCCATATGTAGAGGTTTTATGGTTTAGTCGCGATGAGAAGAAACAAGAAGTTGTTGATGTTATAAATGAGTTTTTTGCTCCTTATGAATATGATTATGTTACAGTGTATTTTACTAATTTGAATCCGGGTGATTACTATGAAAATGGAAAACATTTCTAATTATTTTAAGGACTTTAAGAGTGTTTTAGTTCGCGTTTTTAAAGCAATGAGTAGACCTGGAGTTGCTGGTTTACCTGCTCAAATTGCTTTTTATTTTTTATGGAGTTTAATTCCACTTGTAATATCTTTTAGTATTATAACTGGTTTCTTCAATTTTGCTAATGAGCAAATAATTGCGTTTTTACAAGAACATTCGATTGGAGATTTGAATCAGTATTTACTTCCTTACTTTCAAAGTAATTATGTTGAGTCATTCAATATTATTGTACTGTTAATCCCGATTTATTTAGGTTCTAAGAGCTTTATGTCTTTAATTAATGTAACTGAGGTTATGTACGGTCATGAGGCTAAGAATCCATTTATAAGACGATTATATGGTGTTGTTTTAATGGTTGCTTTTATCTTTTTATTAGTTTTCTTAATTTTTATACCAACATTTGGGGGAAGAATTATAAACCTAATTTTTGAGATATTGAGTTTGGATGACTTCTTTATAAATGCTATTCTTTGGATAAGGTGGCCACTTTCATTAGTGATAATATATTCAGGGGTTTTAGCGATATATTTTGCAACTTTAGAGTTCAAGGTTCCAATTAAGAAGTTGGTAGTAGGGGCATTAGTGACTACTATCGGATGGTCACTTGCATCAGTATTCTTTGAGTATTACTTTGCTGAATTTGCAGATTTTTCAATTTATGGAAACTTCTCAAACATCGTAGTATTATTCTTTTGGTTCTTTAATCTATCCTATATCTTTGTTTTAGGAGTCGCAGTAAACATCGCCTTAGATGATGCTGTTGACCTAGGTTAGGAGTAATTATGAACTATCATAAAGAAATGATGAAAGAAATATCAAAATTAACGTATAAACCGAAGTTGTTATTGCACTCTTGTTGTGGGCCTTGTTCTACTTATGTAATTGAGTTGTTGAGTAACTATTTCGATTTAACTATATATTTTTATAATCCTAATATTTTTCCAGAACGTGAGTATAATTTAAGAGCTAAAGTTCAAAGAGACTTTATTAATAGTTTTGATGCATCAATAAAGTTTATTGAAGAGTACTATGACAATAGTGAGTATGACAGGGCAATTAAAGGTTATGAAAACCTACCAGAGAAAAGCGAAAGATGTTATAATTGCTATCGATTTAGAATAGAAAAGACATTTGAAAAAGCAAAAGAACTTAATTGTGAGTATGTCTGTACAACAATTAGCGTTAGTAAACATAAAAATGTTGAGTATGTGTTAAGGGCTGGTAAAGCTCAAGAAGCAAAAACAGGTATTAAGTTTTTAGTTTCAGATTTTAAGAAGAATAATGGGTATCAAAAAACAATTGAGATGAGTAAAGAGTTTGATTTATATCGTCAAGATTATTGCGGATGTAAATACTCAAAAAAGGAGAGAGAAGAATGCCGATAAATATTGTATTGTATCAACCAGAGATACCACAAAATACCGGAAATATTATGAGAACATGTGCAGGTACTAATGTAAAACTGCATTTAATTAAACCACTTGGTTTTTCATTAGATCAAAAAGCAGTAAGAAGAAGTGGAGCAAACTATGTAGAGCATACTGATTATGTAGTTTACGAGAATTTTGAAGATTTTAAAACTAAGAACCCAGGAAGTTACTATATTTCAACAAGATATGGAACTCATGTTCCAACAGAGTTTGATTTCAGTGATTCTGATGAAGATATCTATATTATTTTTGGAAGTGAGTCAAGTGGAATTCCCAAGGAAATTTTACTAGACTATAAGGACACTTGCTTTAGATTACCGATGAATGATAAGATTCGCTCTTTAAATCTTTCAAACTGTGCAGCAATAATGATCTATGAAGCATTAAGACAACAAAACTATAATGACTTACTTGTTGATGAACCATTTAAAGTTGGATATTTAGAGAAGTAAAAAGCGATTTCATGTCGCTTTTTTCATTTGATAACTATTGCAAAAGTGGTACTCTTAAACTATAATATTCTTACTGTTATAAAGAATATTGTTTAATATGGCTAAACTGAGGTGATTTTATGAATATTGGAAAAAAGATTAAAAACTTAAGAACGCAGTATGGGTTGACACAAGAGGAGTTGGCAATTCGTTGTGAACTTAGCAAGGGATTTATCTCACAATTAGAGAACGATTTAACATCTCCTTCACTAGTGACTTTGAATGATATCTTAGAAGTGTTAGGAACGACGTTAACAGACTTCTTTAAAGTGAGTAAAGTTGAAAAAGTTGATGTCCATAAAGCGGATGATTACTTTGTTAAAAATGAAGATGGTCAAGAAATAACTTGGCTAATTAGTGATGCTCAAAATAAAGATATGGAACCAATTAAGATAAAACTTGATCCAGGAGCTAGAACCTTTGAGTATCAAGCTCATGAAAGTGATTTGTACGGATATGTATTATCAGGAGAAATCACTGTAGTTGTTGGTACAAGTTCGTATCTTTGTTGCCAAGGGGATAGTTTTTATATTAAAGATCCTCTAAATAAACATTATATTGAAAATAATAAAGATACAGATGCAGAGTTCTTGTGGGTTTCAACACCCCCAATCTTTTAGGAGGTTTGTATGAAAAAGTTAGTTGAACTTAAAAACATTACAAAATCATTTGATGGCGAAAAAGTACTAGATGATTTAAGTTTGTTTATTAGAGAGAATGAGTTTCTTACATTGTTAGGCCCTAGTGGTTGTGGAAAAACGACGATGTTAAGAATAATTGGTGGTTTTATTGAAGCAGATGAAGGAGAAATTATTTTTGATGGAAGAAACATAAATGATGTCAAAAGTAATGAGAGACAAATAAATACCGTATTTCAAAAATATGCTCTTTTTCCACATTTAAATGTTTTTGATAATATTGCCTTCGGTCCAAGAAATAAAAAATTACCTGAAGCTGAAATTAAGGAACTTGTTAAAGAAGCATTAAGGATGGTTAAGTTAACAGGTTATGAAAAGAGAAAGGTCCATCAGTTATCTGGTGGTCAACAACAAAGAGTTGCTATCGCTAGAGCGATTGTAAATAAGCCGAAGGTGTTGTTGCTCGATGAACCATTAGGTGCACTTGATTTAAAACTTCGTCAGGATATGCAATATGAGTTAAAGGATATGCAAAAGAAGTTAGGAATAACTTTCATTTTTGTTACTCATGATCAAGAAGAAGCATTAACAATGAGTGATACAGTGGTAGTTATGAATCAGGGATATATTCAACAAATAGGTACCCCTGAAGATATATACAATGAACCTAAAAATAGATTTGTAGCCAATTTTATCGGTGAGTCAAATATTATTTCAGGAACTTACGTAAGTGAGTGTGAGGTCGAGTTCTTAAATGAGAAGTTCAAATGTGTTGATAAACACTTTGAAATCGGAGAAGCAGTTGATGTGGTAATTAGACCAGAAGACTTTGATGTTGTGAAAGAATCAGAAGGTAAAATTGTTGGTCTTGTCGATGATTCCGTTTTTAAAGGAGTTCATTATGAGCTATGTGTTGATGTGGACGGGTGTGAGTATATTGTTCACACATTAGAAAATAAAGAAATAGGCTCAAAGATTTATTTGAATGTTGATCCTCATGAAATACATTTAATGAAGGTGCAAAATGAAGTCGTTTAGAAAGTTAGCACTTCCATATTTTTTGTGGATGTGTGTCTTGATTATTTTACCGTTATTCTTAATGATATTTCTCGCATTCACAGATACAAATGGTGTAGACTTAGAGGGTTTTACTTTTACTTTTGATAGTTTTATTAAGTTGAAAGATACAATTTACTTAAAGGCTTTTATAAACTCTTTAGTTCTTTCTAGTTTGGCAACAGTTATTTGTTTGTTGATTGGTTATCCGGTTGCCTACTTCTTAGCTAACTCAAACATCAAGAACAAAAGATTGGTTCTTGTTTTGTTAATCTTGCCGATGTGGTCAAATATGCTTCTTAGAATTATTGCTTGGGAGAGACTTTTTTATGAGAAGTCAATTTTAAATATGTTTGGATTAAGTTTAAACTTAATAGGGACCCACACAGCAATTATAATAGGAATGGTATCAATGTATTTACCCTTTATGATATTTCCAATTTTTTCGGTTCTTGAGAAGATGGATAAATCGCTGATTGATGCTTCAAGGGATTTAGGTGCTAGTAAGTTTAGGACCTTCTGGAAAGTAACTTGGCCATTAAGTTTAAGTGGAGTAT
>PPCM01001397.1_pt1 | contig 11143 bp, 15 predicted proteins | sample 1555541 | NCBI WGS metagenome assembly PPCM01 (sample SAMN05284479, study PRJNA326546) | Marine sediment metagenome, whole genome shotgun sequencing project. | isolation source: marine sediment | place: Germany: Wadden Sea | collected 2012-09-05 | reverse complement strand
ATTGAAGATGACTGTAGAACTATTGAGTCTGATAGCTATTGTAATAGCAATCGGAATAGGATTTTGGAAAGATATAAATACTGGATTAATTTCTATAGCCTTCTCATTATTGATGGGGCATTACATAGGAGGTATTCCGTTTAATACAATCATTGGTTATTGGCCACTAAAACTGTTCTTTATTACATTTGGAGTTACATTATTATTTAGTGTAGCAAAGGAAAATGGAACATTAGAACGGTTGGCTAAATTGATTATTTATAGAAGTGGTGGAAGAAAGGAATTGATTCCTGTAATCTTCTATTTCCTAAGTCTATTCTTAGCTTCTATTGGTCCAGGTAACATTTCAACTTCGGCATTGTTAATGCCGATCGCGATCACTATTGCCTTCCAAACTAATATTTCAATTTTATTAATTAGTGGAGTTGTTATTTTAGGTTCTATCGGGGGAGGGTTAAGTCCTTTAGCTCCAAATGGAATCGTTGCATTAGATCTAGCGGAAAAGGCTGGAGTTGGTGCGCTTGGTAATTATGTATATTTTAATAATGTGTTTGCGGTAACTTCGTTTGCAATCATTATGTATTTAGTCTTAGGAGGATTAAAGTACAGAGGTGAAAAAATAGAAGTTAGTAAACCTGAAAAATTTAATAGGTTACAAAAGTACACACTAGCTGGAATTTTTATTTTAGTGATGTGGGTTGTGCTGTTTGGTGTAAATGTAGGGTTTGCATCATTCACAATTGTAACAGTGTTAATGTTATTAAAAGTAGCAGATCAACAGAAAGCGATTCAAGGAGTTCCTTGGAGCACGTTGTTGTTGGTTTGTGGTACAGCAATGTTAATTAGTGTAGCGGGAGAACTTGGTGGTATTGAATTATTAACAAACTTCTTAGCCTCATTAATGAATGAACATACCGCTGTTCCTATAATTGCGATTTTATCTGGAGTAATGAGTATCTTCTCTTCAGCAGTAGGGGTTGTAATGCCTACATTGATTCCAACGACTGTTGGATTAGCTGCTGATTTAGGAAACGTTTCACCTGCGGTATTAGTTGTGGCAATCGCGGTTGGTTCACATATTACAACTCCGAGTCCACTATCAACAATGGGTGCATTAGCTTTAGCTTCTTCACCTGATGAAGTGGATAAACGAAAATTATTTAGAGATTTATTCTTATTAGCCTTTGCTGCTTTGGCGTTTATCGCTATTTTAGGGATGTTTGGTCTAATAGGATTTATAGGTGCATAGAAAAAGTTGATACTTATATCAAGGAGATAAGAAAATGGAAAACAAACAAATTATTGCTGAGTTAGTTGAAAAAGCAAAAGTTGCTCAAGCAGAAGTTGCGAATTATACTCAGGCACAAATCGACCGTGTGTGTGTGGCGATCGGTTGGGAAGTATACAATGATGAAAATATTACGAAAATTGCAGAGTTTGCAGTAGAAGATACTAAAATGGGAAATGCTGCAGACAAGTTCAAAAAACATAAAGGTAAGGTAATGGGTGTTTTAAAAGACATCAAAGGGGCTATTTCAGTTGGCTTAATTGAAAGAGATGAAGAAAAAGGAATTAGCAAATACGCAAAACCGGTTGGTGTTGTTGGAGCTTTAACTCCAGTAACAAACCCTACTGCTACTCCTGCTTCTAATGCTATTACAGTATTAAAGGGTAGAAATGCAGTAATCTTTGCTCCTCATCCAACAGCAAAAGCTTCAAGCAAAATGGCTGTGGATTATATGAGAGAGGGATTAAAAAAAGTAGGTGCTCCTGTTGATTTAATTCAAATCATCGAAGAACCTAGTGTAGATTTAACGGGTGAGTTAATGAAACAAGTAGATGTAGTATTGGCTACAGGTGGTTCTGCAATGGTTAGAGCTGCGTATTCTAGTGGTACTCCAGCATATGGTGTTGGACCAGGAAACTCTGTTCAAATAATAGCTGAAGATGCTGATCCAGTAGATGCAGCAAACAAAGTTCATTTATCAAAAGCATTCGATAACGCAACAAGTTGTTCAAGTGAAAATAGTGTAATCTTACAAGAAGATGTATATGATGCATTCTTAGCAAGATTAGATGAGTTAGGTTCTTACTTTGTTAAAGGAGAAGAAAGACAAATCTTAGAAGATTATATGTGGACGATTAACCGTAAGGGATACAAATCATTAAACGCTAAGATTGTGGCGCAAGATGCAGTATCTATTGCTACTGCCGCTGGTTTAACTGTTCCAGAAAATACTAAGGTATTATATGTAGAAGGCGCAGATGATATTGAATCTGATTGGTTCAGTCAAGAAAAATTAAGTCCAGTATTAACTGTGTTTAAATATAAAGGATTTGAAGAAGGATATAAAATCTTGGTTCGTCTAACAGATAACTGTGGTACAGGACATTCTTGTGGTATCCATACAAACAATAGAGAGTATGTTGAACATTTAGGATTAAATATGAAGTCTTCAAGAATTATGGTGAATCAACCACAAGCACCAGCAAATGGTGGAAATTTCTTTAATGGTATGCCTTCAACAGTTTCATTAGGATGTGGAACATGGGGTGGAAATATCACTACGGAAAACATTAATTATAAACATTTTTTAAATGTAACTTGGGTTGCAGATTATATTGATCCAGTAAAGCCAAGTGATGAAGAAATCTTTGGAGAGTATTTAGATTCTATTAAGGGGTAACTTATGAAATTATTTGAATATCAAGCGAAGGAAGTGTTCGCTGAAAATGGAATACCGGTACCTAATAGTGTATTGATTACAGAATCATCACAATTGGATACGGCATTAGAGACTGTAGGATTACCTTGTGTTGTTAAATCACAAGTATTAAGTGGAGGACGCGGTAAAGCTGGTTTAATCAAAGTGGTTCAAACTGCTGAAGAAGCTAGTACCGAAGTAAAAAGACTATTTGCGCATGAAATTGGTGTTGGTTCTTTGTTAATCGAGGAAGCAATAAATATTGAAACTGAGCTTTATTTATCCGTAACCGTAGACCCGGTAGATGCAAAAGCTTTAGTGATTGCATGTAGTGAGGGCGGAGTTGATATTGAAACATTAGCTGTAGAAGCTCCGGATAAAATATTAAAAGAGCCTGTTGATATCAATACTGGGTTAATGAGTTTTCAAGCAACGAACCTCGCTTATAAATTGGGGTTAAGTGTAGATATCGCAAAACAAGTAACAAAAGTAATTTATAGGTTGTATCAAATTTTTAGAAAGTTTGATGCTGAGTTAGTTGAGATAAATCCGTTATTCATCACAAAAGAAGGTACAGTAATTGCCGGTGATGGGAAGTTGAGTATTGATGATAACTCAATGCATAGACAAACAAGATTTGAACCAACAAAATCTTATTATAAAACAGAAGCTGAATTTGAAGCTGCTGAAGAAGGTATCCCATTTATTCAGTTTGATGGAGATATCGGATTAATGTGTGCAGGAGCTGGTTTGACAACTACTGTATACGATTTGATCAACTATGAAGGTGGAAATGTTGCCAACTACTTAGAATTTGGTGGACCGAACTACAAAAAAGCTGTAAAAGCAATGGAGATTTGTCTGAAGGTTCCTTCAAAAGTAATTCTTATTTGTACATTTGGAACAATCGCTAGAGCGGATGTTATGGCTGAAGGCGTTGTTGATGCAATTAAACGCTTAAAACCAGACAGACCTATTGTAGCTTGTATCCGTGGAACAAATGAAGCTGAAGCAGTTAGAATCTTAAATGATGCTGGTTTAGAGTGTATCTTTGATACAGAAGAAGCAGTTCAAAAAGCTGTTGCGATTGCAGGAGGTCTTGAATAATGAGTATATTTATAGATCAAAGTACAAAAGTATTAGTACAAGGGATTACTGGGAAAGAAGGTAGTTTCTGGACAAAACATATGATTGACTTAGGTACAAACGTAGTAGCTGGTGTTACACCAGGTAAAGAGGGTCAAGTTGTGGAAGGGAAACCGGTATACAACACGGTAAGAAAAGCGGTAGAGAATCATGAAGTAGAAGCTTCAATGTTATTCGTACCACCAAGACTTACAAAAGATGCAGTATTTGAAGCATTGGATGCTGGGATCAAAAAGATTGTAACTGTTGGTGATGGAATTCCATTACATGAAATGGTTCAAATTAGAGAAGCAGCTACGAGATGTGGTGCAATGGTTATTGGTGGAAACACTTCAGGTGTAATTAGTCCTGGTAAAGCGATGATGGGATTCTTCCCTTATTGGATTGAAAGAGTATATAAACCAGGTAATGTAGGTGTTATGACTCGTTCAGGTTCTTTAACAAATGAAGTAACAGCTATGGTTGTTGAAGCAGGTTATGGAGTGTCTAGTTTGATTGGTATTGGTGGAGATCCTGTACCCGGAACAAGATTCGCTGAGATGTTACCATTCTTTGAAGCGGATCCAGAAACAAACGCAGTTGTTATCATTGGTGAGTTAGGTGGAACAATGGAAGAAGAAGTTGCTGAGGCGATTGAAAGAGGCGAGTTTACAAAACCGTTAGTTGCATTCCTAGGTGGTAGAACTGCTCCTAAGGGACAACGTATGGGGCATGCAGGTGCAATTATCTCTGGTGGTAAAGGTTCTGTAGAGGATAAAATTGAAGCCTTAACAGCAGTAGGTGCATTAGTAGCTGACAGACCTAAAAAGGTTGGAAAACTATTAGAAGAATTAGGTGTTGAAAAATAAAAACAAGAGGGACTATCAGTTCCTCTTTATGTTTATAAGGCAAAGGATAAGTGATACAATAATAAAAGAGGTGAAATTATGATTAAACGTGTGATTTTGTTTTTAGGAATAAACTGGGCGATTGTATATGCAATGACATTCATAGAGCAATATCTTCCTTTTTACGAAGTAATGGCAGCAGTACTTACGATACCTCTTTATATGCATATGGCGTATGTGGTGACTAAGGGTTTGAGTGTTCGTTATAGAAAAGAATTTTTGAGGGTTATAGCATTCTTAGTATTCTTGTCAGCTATTGTTGTGTTAATTGATTTATCATATCCAATAACAATTCCGAGTTTTATATTAACGCCTTTTTATAATTATTTGATGTATGGTAACTTTGCATCTTATCAATTGGTGTTAATGGTGGAATCGAACTACCCAGTTGTTAATTTCTTAATTATATACTTTGCGACACAGATATTACTATATTCTAGTATTTCAGTTCATACATATAAAGAATACAGAGAAAAAAGAGTATAGATATTTAGAGGAACTTTATGTTCCTCATTTTTATTGAAAGAGAGTACATTCAGATTGTGTAAAAGTTGTATATTTCATATACTTATAGCAACGGAGGACTGAGTCAGTGAGAAGAAGAGATATAGTTAGACATAAAAATCTAGGTTGGGGTGTAGTAACGGATGTTGGTGAATATGTTACCGTTCTTTTTGAGGATAAAGTTAGGAAGTTTAGATTGGATGACTTAGATGTTTATTTAAAAACAGAGTCTGAACTAGGAATAGAATCAACTATTCAACATAGAGTTTTTAACTACATTGATATCAAAGGAAAATTGACCAACGAAATGAGACAGTCTTTTATAGAACTAAATAAGGAAAATGAGATAAGGTTAAATGAGTACTTAAAGGAAGAAACTAGGATCAATCAGAAATTAGAGATAGAAAGAAGTAAGATAAAGACTGAACTACGGATTCCTCAGGAGAGAGAAAAAAATAACGACGAGGCATACAGGACAAGAGCTAACTATCTCAATTTCAAAAAGAGAAGGAGAAATCTGAGCAAGAATGCAATGCGGATATTTATTATAAGTTGCCTTTTTACTTTCTTGCAACTAGTTCCTGACACTTATTGCCCTAAAAACTATGACTATGATTGGTCTAATGATGTACGATGTAATCCTATTAATCCAATCCTTCTAACCATTACATCGTCGACCGCAATAATTTCTTTAAGTGTTTATTACAATAATTAAGACTAGTAGTTTTATAGTTGAAATTGTGATTGAAACAAAACTGTAGAACAGATGAAATTGTGTTTGTGATAAAAATTTTGAATAAGGCTAATAGGTCCGATATATGAGTGTAATTCAACATTCATAATTCGGGCTTTTTTTTACGTCTTTTGCACGCATGTGGTTTAAAGTTGTGAAAAAATAGGTATAATATTAGAGGTTTTGTGCTTAAAAATCGCGACAATGATGCGATTTTTACTTGTTTTCGTACACATTTAAAAAAAAGTTGTTTTTGAGGTCTTAAACCCTTGAAATGTACGTTGACTTCTAGTATAATTCTATATTGCAGGCGAAGAAGTGCGAGGTTGCTGACACACCAGGAGGCGTTGCCTACGCCTGATGTTCAGGTTTTTGCATGGAGCTAGCTTATAATCTATATAAGTGAAAGGAGATAAAGATGGCAAACAAAATTCGTATTAAATTAAGAGCATACGATCATGCTCTAGTAGATCAATCTGCAACTAAAATTGTAGATACTGCTAAAAAAACGGGTTCTAAAGTAGTTGGTCCAGTACCATTACCTACTAAAACTGAGATCTTCACGATCTTAAGAAGTCCTCACGTTAATAAGGACTCTCGTGAACAGTTTGAAAGAAGAACTCACAAAAGAATGATTGATATTGTGGAACCAAGTCCACAAACAATCGATGCATTAATGCACTTAGACTTACCGTCAGGTGTAGAAATTGTAATTAAATAATATAGGAGGTGTAACTCATGGCTAAAGGAATCTTAGGTAAAAAAATTGGGATGACTCAAATCTTCGATGCAGAAGGTAGATTAGTTCCGGTTACTGTTATTGATGTTAATGGTAATGTTGTTTTACAAAAGAAGACTGTTGAAAATGATGGTTACGAAAGCGTTCAGTTAGGTTTCGGTGAGAAAACAGAGAAATCAACGAACAAACCATTCGCTGGTCACTTAGCGAAATCAGGATCAACACCTAAGCGCTACTTGAAAGAACTTCGTGGTAACGATATGAATGAATTCGAAGTTGGTCAAGAGGTGCCTGTTAGCATATTTGCTGAAGGTGACTATGTGGACGTTCAAGGTGTTTCTAAAGGTAAAGGTTTCCAAGGTAGTATCAAGAGACATAATCAACACACTGGACCGATGTCACATGGTTCGCATTATCACAGAGGACCAGGTTCAATGGGACCTGTTGCTCCAAACAGAGTAGTGAAAGGTAAAAAATTACCAGGTCACATGGGTAATGTAACTGTTACATTACAAAACTTAGAAGTTGTTAAGGTTGATGAGGAACGTGGATTATTACTAATCAAAGGTAATGTTCCAGGTGCAAACAAATCATTTGTAACAATTAAAAGCGCAATTAAAAAATAAGTAAAACCAGGAAGGAGGATTAACTATGCCTAAATATGCATTGTTAAATCAAGCTGGTGATAAGGTAAAAGATATCAAATTAAACGACGACGTATTTGGAATCGAACCTAATCAGCAAGCATTATATGATGTTGTAAAAGCTCAAAGAGCTGCAATGCGTCAAGGAACACAAAAAGCGAAAACTCGTTCAGAAGTTCGCGGTGGTGGTAGAAAACCTTGGCGTCAAAAAGGAACTGGTCGTGCAAGACAAGGGTCTATTAGATCACCTCAATGGCGTGGTGGTGGAGTTGTATTCGCACCAACACCTAGAGATTATGATCTTAAAGTAAATAGAAAAGTTAGACAATTAGCATTGAAATCTGCTTATTCAGCAAAAGTTGCTGAAGGTGAATTTATCGCAATCGATAAATTTGAATTAGCTGAAATCAAAACAAAAGCATTTGCTGATGTATTAAGTAATGTTAAAGCTACTGGTAGAACTTTAGTAATTCTTGGTGAAACTAATGAAACATTAGAGTTATCAGGAAGAAATATTGCTGGTGTAGAAGTAAACACTTGGGATCACGTAAGTGTTTATGACATCTTAAGAGCACATAACGTAGTATTAACTACTGGTGCAATCGAAAAAATTGAGGAGGTGCTAGGATAATGAAATCTGTATATGAAGTATTAAAGCGTCCTATCATCACTGAGAAATCAATGAAGTTAGTCGAAGAAGGTAAATATACTTTCGAAGTTTCACAAGACGCTAACAAGATTGAAGTTAAAAACGCTGTAAAAGAGTTATTTAGTGTAGACGTTGTTAAAGTTAATTTAATCAACGGTAAACCTAAGAAAAAAAGAGTTGGTAGACATCAAGGTCTAACAGCTAAAGTTAAAAAAGCTATCGTGACTATCCAAGCTGGTCAGTCAATTGATATCTTTGAAATCTAATAAAGGAGGAAGCAAGTATGGCGATTAAGATTTATAAAGCTACGACTAATGGTAGAAGACATATGACTTCTTTAGATTATAAAGAAATCACAACTAATAAACCTGAAAAGTCGTTGTTAGCTCCTTTAAGTAAACGTGGTGGACGTAACAATCAAGGTAAGATTACAGTTCGTCACCAAGCTGGAGGACACAAAAGAAAATATCGTATTATTGATTTTAAACGTAACAAAGACGGTGTTATCGGTAAAGTTGCTACAATCGAGTACGATCCAAACAGAAGCGCAAATATCGCTTTAGTTCATTATTTAGATGGAGAAAAGAGATATATTATCGCCGCTAAAGGTTTAGAAGTAGGAAGTGAAGTAGAATCAGGACCTAATGCAGATATTAAAGCTGGTAATGCATTACCATTAATTAATATCCCAGTAGGTACAACTATTCACAATATTGAGTTACATCCTGGTAAAGGTGGACAATTAGTTCGTTCCGCTGGAGCTAGTGCAGAAATTTTAGGACGTGAAGACAAGTACGTTACTGTAAGATTAACTTCTGGTGAAGTTAGAAAAGTCTTAAACACTTGTCGTGCTACAATCGGAGAAGTTGGGAATGAATTTCACGGGTTAGTTAATATTGGTAAAGCTGGTAGAAAAAGACATATGGGTATCAAACCTACAGTACGTGGGTCTGTAATGAACCCTAACGATCACCCTCATGGTGGTGGTGAAGGTAGAACACCTATCGGTCGTAAACAACCAGTTACTCCTTGGGGTAAACCAGCATTAGGTAAGAAAACTCGTAAGAAAAACAAAAAATCATCGAAACTAATCGTTCGTAGACGTAAATAACAAATAAGGAGGTTATTATATGGCTCGTTCACTTAAAAAAGGACCATTCGCTGATGATCATTTATTAAAGAAAATAGATGCATTAAACGAAGCGAACAAAAAACAAGTTGTTCAAACATGGTCAAGAAGATCAACAGTATTCCCAAGTTTTGTTGGACACACAATCGCAGTTCATAATGGACGCGAACATGTGCCTGTATATGTAACAGAAGACATGGTAGGACATAAGTTAGGAGAATTTGCTCCTACGAGAACTTACTATGGACATGAAAAAGATAAAAAAGCTAAGAGATAAGGAGGAAGTATGAAGTGGAAGTTAAAGCTTATAAAAAAATGATCCGCATCGCTCCTCGTAAAGTTAGATTAGTTATCGACTTAGTTCGTGGAGAAGATTGCGGTAAAGCAATTTCGATTTTAAGAAATACAAATAAAAAAGCTGCAAAAGATGTTGAAAAACTAATCATGAGCGCTATGGCAAATGCTGAGCACAACCATGATATGGATATCAACAACTTATACGTAAAAACAATCTTTGCTAATGAAGGTCCGACGATGAAAAGAATCAGACCAAGAGCAAGAGGGAGCGCTAGTCAAATTTTAAAAAGAACTAGTAGCATCACTGTATTCGTAGCAGAGAAAGAGTAAGGAGGAACAATCAATGGGTCAAAAAGTAAGTCCTACTGGACTGCGCGTTGGTGTCATCAAAGATTGGGATGCTAAATGGTTCTTCGATCAAAGAGAAGTTCCTGAAGTACTAAACGAAGACTTAAAAATTAGAAGTCTAATCAATGAAAGATTCGCAAACGCAGCAGTTTCTCAAGTTGTAATTGAGAGAAAATCAAAAGATAAAGTAGACATTATTTTACACACTGCAAAACCTGGTGTTATCATCGGTCAAGATGGTAAACGCAAAATGGAAGTAGTAGCTGAACTTGAAAAATTATCTGGAAAATCAGTAATGTTAAACATTGTTGAAATTAAAAAACCAGAAACAGACGCTTATTTAGTTGCGAGAAGTATCGCAGAACAATTAGAAAACAGAGCATCATTCCGTAGAGCTCAAAAAGTTGCTATTCAAAGAGCAATGAAAAATGGGGCTAAGGGATGTAAAACATTAGTATCTGGTCGTCTTGGTGGAGCTGAGATGGCAAGAAGCGAAGGTTACTCTGAAGGTAATGTACCATTACACACATTAAGAGCAGATATCGATTATGCACACGCCGAAGCAAACACTACTTACGGGAAATTAGGAATTAAAGTATGGATCTACAAAGGTGAAGTACTTCCTAAGAAAAAAGGAGAGTAATGTAAATGTTAGTACCAAAAAGAACGAAATATCGTAGACCACATAGAGTTCCTCATGATAGAGGGATTGCTAAAGGTGGTAGAGAAGTACAATTCGGTGAATTTGGATTACAAGCTGTAACTTCAGGTTGGATCACAAATAGACAAATCGAAGCTGCCCGTGTAGCATTAACAAGATATATGAAGCGTCAAGGTAAAGTTTGGATTAGAATTTTCCCACATTTAGCTAAAACAGCTAAACCATTAGAAGTAAGAATGGGTTCTGGTAAAGGGGCTCCTGATGGATGGGTAGCAGTAGTAAAAAAACAAAAAGTAATGTTCGAAGTAGCAGGTGTACCTGAAGAGGTAGCAAGAGAAGCATTTAGATTAGCGTCTCATAAATTACCTGTTAAATGTAAAATTATCAAGAAATTAGATGGTGGTGAAAGCAATGAAAGCTAATGAAATTAGAAAAATGGACACTACCGATATTAAAAGTCAAATTGAAAATCTTAAAAAAGAATTATTCGATTTAAGATTTCAGGCAGCCGTTGGTCAATTAGAAGATACTGCGAAACTTTCTAAAATCAAGAAAGACATTGCAAGAATGTATACAATCATCACAGAACGTGAGAAAGGCATTCGTGCGTAGGGGGTAAATATGGAACGTAATAAACGTAAAGTATATACTGGGACAGTAGTTTCAGACAAAATGGAAAAAACAATAACGGTAGCTGTAGA
>PPCM01001396.1_pt1 | contig 11177 bp, 13 predicted proteins | sample 1555541 | NCBI WGS metagenome assembly PPCM01 (sample SAMN05284479, study PRJNA326546) | Marine sediment metagenome, whole genome shotgun sequencing project. | isolation source: marine sediment | place: Germany: Wadden Sea | collected 2012-09-05 | reverse complement strand
CTGACTTAATTTGATTTACTAAATAATCATTCTTCATTGTTATGGAGCTTGATGTTTCAGAAATGTACCCATTAAATGCAACTACTAAAAAAGAAGTTACAGTTACAACAGCGATAAACATTATCACTTGTGAAGCCATTCCTGAAAATCCCATTTATCTTAACACCATATCTTATTATTAAAAATCCCCGAAGGGAACGCGATTGTAATTTATGAAATAAAAAAATATTTTTTATAATTTATATGAACTAATTGATTTCATTTTTACTGCATTGAAGGCAATCTGTTCAATTTCTCTAACATTTAATTCGATTGTATAAGCCATATAACGCACCTCTTTATGATATATTAATATACACTTTTGTATATCAATCTATATTATACATAACTTCTTTATATATCTTTTGGTTCTGTTTTTCGAAATTGCCGAATAGGTGGTTATTCGGTTTTTCCGAATAAATCAATAAATATATAAAGCAGCACCGTCTATAAATATACTAAGAGGCTTGAAAATGACTGAAATTTGTGTGTACTATGATCAGAAATCTGAACAAATAATTGATTTTTTCCCTAATAATATTAATAAGGGTAAAGAAAGTCATATTAGAGCACTATGGTCACAAGAGATCCCTCGGAAAATTCTAAAATTACTATCTGTAGAGCAAGAAATTACAGCTCCTCAAATAAAAGCTAAAATTGGTCACTCCATGTCCACATTACATGAAAACATCAAGAAGCTTGAGGAATCTGAATTAATTGAAACCAAAATGGTTTACATTGGTAATAAGAAAAAAATAATTACTCCAAATGTTATATTCGTTACTAAAAACCCGAAATTCAAATCCATCATCCAAACGTTTTTGAACAAAGGTTTATGGATTGATTCCAAGAAGTTGAATAAAATTACTGATTTCTTGGATGAAAATCCTGATAAAAGTTTTACCGCAGAAGATGTATCTGCAAAAATTAATATTCCTGTAGATGAAATCCATAGTTTACTTGCAACATGGGATTCTCAAATTACAAGAGCTGCTTCAACTTTTTTAAAGAAAAAACCATTCAAGAAAGTTACTACATACAAAAGCACAAAGAATGATAAATTTTAATTATTTCTATTTAACTTTTAATCCCTATATTATATATACACAATAAAGTGTTTATTTAATTATCAAGAAAATCAATTCTAAATTATGATAATATATAAGAAAATAATTATTTAAAAAAAAGAATAAATTATTGTTTAGAATGTAAATATTTAATTAATTCCTTAACAAAATCAGTTTTAGTCTTTTTTTCAACTAAATTAGCTGCTAATTCTGAATTATTCAATTTAGATTTAATCCAATTAACAATTTTATTTTCAGGACCATCAACCAAAGATGCAAATTGCTCATCAGACATATAAATTGTTTCATCTAATAAAGTGTCTAAATCTCCAATAATAATTCCATTATCTAATTTTAACTCATAAGAATTTTCATGTTTAGGTAATTTATGAATGTATTTTGATAATGCTTTTATCATTTCAATTCTTGTTTCAATTGGTTGTAACTTGATAGCTAAATCATCATCCTTAAGAGATGATTTGATCCAATTTGAAAAATCATTTTTAAATTCAGTTACATATGAAGAAAATGAAGCATCATCCATCATAATTAAAACTTCAAATAATTCTTGCAAAGTCTTTATCTCTTTTCCATTAGATAAAACAAATGGAGGTATTTTTTCTGCAACAACTAATTCGTTTACAACATTATTAGTCATAATTGGGGCTGATGCATTAGCCTGAGGATTAGGATTTTGATTTTGTTGAGGGACAGCATTAATATTATCTGGAGCAGCTTTTTCTAAGAATGGATTATATTGATTTGTTACAATTTCATACAGACCAATGAATTTTTCCATATTACCTTCCATTGAAGACATTTTTTCTTTGAATGAATTAAACTCTTTTTCAAATGAATTTTGTCTTGATGATATTTCAGCAATTCTATCTTCAGCTTCTTTAGTTCTATCATTTAATGTATTACTAATTTCAACCAAAGCCTTAATTTGCTCCATTAATAAATTTAACATACTTGCACTTTCTTTAGAAATTACAGTCATGTCTTCAGAATCTCGTGTTTTTGTTTTGTCAACATCAACATCTAATTCTTTTTCAAGATTAACAACTTCCGCCTCTACTCCTTGAGCAAAAGCTTGAGTTTGAACATTTTGTTGAATAAAATTATCAGGTACTTGATTATTTTGTAATTGCTGTTCTGTTATTGAATCAACAACTTGAAATTTTTGATTAGGATTTTGAGCTACTTGTTGTTGGTATTGAATACCTGATTGAACTTGCCCCTGCCCTACAGTAACTTGCTGTTGAACCATTTGAGGATTTTGTACAAATTGTTGATTAGGATTTACTTGGGCATTATATTGTTGGTTAGGTTGTTGTTGAACTTGCTGTTGCTGAACTGGTACTTGATTTTGAACCATTTGCTGTTGATTTTGAACAACTTGAGAATTTGCATTAACTTGTGATGCTTGAGCAGGTTGAGCTTGAGCACCATCAGCATTATTCTGTTTAACCTTATTTAATAAATCCTTTAACATAATACACCCCTTTTTTCAACACGTACAATTTTGTACAAATAATTATAATAATTTTTCAAACTATTAAACATAAAAATTTAATTTTTATATGATAATAATAATAATAAGAACTTCTAATTAAGCTCCCATGTAAGTTGGCCAAATTTGACTCATATCTCTTGTAAATGAATCTGGAGTTTGACCTGTAACTTCAGTAAAATCTCCCTTTTTAGGAATCATTCTAATTTCAAATGATTCATCAACATCTAAGGAATTTTCTTCTAATACTCTGAATCTAATTAAATAAATTTCACCTTTTGAAACAGCGGGATCACCATCACCTAATCTTGTAACATAACAAAATTCTCGTTCAGGAATTAATCTATCAAATTCACAAATATTTCTTTCAGGATAATGAGTAATTCTAAAATAACTTGATTCAGTTTGATCCATATTAATATCTAAAACATCAGTAGTACCGTTTAATTGAATAAAGCCCAACCAATTTCCTGAATCTGCAACAATAGGAGTATCAATCATATATACATCATCTCCCGCTGCACTTATATCAGTATTTAATGAAATATTAACAATACCTTCTGATGAAAAATTGAATAATAAAATTTCATTAGTACCATTACCATCTTCCAATATTCTAACAGTTTCAGTTAAGTAGTCACGATCCATATCTGGTAATACATAATTTGCAGTTAACAATCTAGAAATATCTAAACCTTCTTTATTTGGTCCAAAATCTTCATTAGTAGTATGTTGCAATCTTGCAGACATAGAAATTTTATCATTAACAAACGAGAGTCCCATAGAACCTAAACTATAAGCATATGATCCAGCACGTGTTCTAACCATCAATTCAAATTGAGACATTGTTTGCTGTGATGTATTTGCATAACCTGTTACAGTTATTACATCAAGAGCAGTAACTAACCTATCTTTAATTTCAGTAGTTACAGTATAAGAACGTTCTTGTAATACACCAACAGTTCTTACAATAACTGCTGCTGCTACAGCTGCAGTCAAAATTGAAGAGATAAATATGATTAAAGTAGAAACACCCACCATTGCTTTTTTATTAGACTTTCTAGACAAACCCATCACCGATAGTATTTTTTAAGTTTTATAATTTATAAAGTTTTTGATTGTTTCGTGAATAAAAAACCTATTTTGCCCTTATTATCAAAGATTTTTTTACTACTCTCGAAAAGGTAAAATAAAATCAATTAATTTATATAGTAAATATTTCTTTAAAAAATTATAAAATTTTATTGGCTGAAAATGGGTTTAAAACTAGATAATAAAATCAAATTAGATAATGTTGAAACGTACAAAGAATCAACAATCGAATACTTACAAAATAATTTCTCAAAATTCGATTCAATTGAAAATATTGAAAAGGAAATTAATGATATAAATGAATATGTTAATCTAACTAATATTGAAGAACCAAAAAATATTTACACTTTTGATGGGAATGTTATCAGCGATAATAAAATTAAAAATGCAGAATTAAAAATTCTTAATGGAGATATTTTTTTTGAACATACAGCAGCTGGAGAAGCTACAAGATTAAAACTTGGAACTAAATATATCATCAATGTTAAAGAAAAATTAACATTTGAAAAAATCAAAGGTTTAATGATGATTGAATCTGGTGATGAAATTTCGATTGATGATATTAAAAAACGTGCTGGATGTGAAATTGAAGATTTACTAAACTTATCACTTGGATCAAGACATATGATTCAATTACTTTTTGATATTAAAAAAATTGCTGAAAAATATCATAGAGATATTAACACAGTAATGAAATTACAAAAAATGCTTATCATTCTTAATGAAAAAACTTATGAAACAATCCTTAAAGAATTTGTAAAATTTGATTTTTTCAAAATGAAACCCGAAAATGTTTTTTTTATGGTCCAAAAAAGTTTCTACGGAATTAACTACAAAAATGGTTCTTTTTTCTATGATGAAACATCTGGTAAAAGGTTACACAATCATGGACAAATGGTTATGCAACAAACAATGGATGATGAAGTATTTCACTTAGATCCAAATAATAATTATGATAAAAAATATCTTAAAAGTTCAGAGTTTGGAAATACTTTAAAAAAATGTGAAGATAAAATTTCATATAATATTGAAGATCTAAAATACCTAACTAAATCAATTGACTTAAAAAGTTTAGCTGTTGCAATTGACATGAAGGATAGAGGGTATAATATGATTATGGAAATTGTTGCAAACAATCCTGTAAAACCTCAAAAGGGTGGGATGGCTGCATACGATCCAAAATTAGAAAAAAATGTAATGATTGAAAGTTTCCAATTAAAGGGAATAAAGAATGAAGATATTAAATATCTAAATAAGAATTTTAATCATTATCCTAACCCATATCAAGCTTGGAAATTCTTAAAAGAACAGGGTCTACCTATGCCTCTTTCAATTAAAAATAATCATATTTATTTCCAACCAGTACAAGGGGATTTAAATTTTAGATTAAAAACTCAATTTGTTAGGAGAAAACAATTAAAACCAATCCAAAGTTGGAAATCAGCTGCAACAACTCCTGAAGCTATTTTTGCAATGTTTAAACAAGACAATCAAGAGGGCTTCAAAGCATTTGTTAAAGATTTTCTTAATATAGATTTAAACTAACTAATATACTATGAGATCAATTAAACAATTTAATAATGAATGGGAAGAATTAGTAGAATTGATTCCATATCAAAAATTAAATAAAAATGAATGTGAAATTTTGAAACGAAGATTTGAAAAAGATCATATAGATATCATCAAAAATAATGATGAACTTACTGAAATAAGTATATTAGAATTAATAAATAAGTTAGATCAAAAATTAGATGAAGGTTTAGAAACTGCATATGAAAATTATAAAAAAAATGCAGATAAAGAATTCTTCAATAATTTAAAATTGAAAATAACTAAATTTTGGAAAAAAATAAACTAAAATGAAAATAAATTATTCAATAAATAATGAAAATCTTGAAGTTAATTCTAAGCAAGATAATGTTAATTATTTATTGGTAAATAAAAATAATTATTTTTCACAAAACTCAATTAATAATCAAACACATTTTCAAGGATTTTATTTTCAAACAAAAGACTGGAATTTTGCAAAATTAATTGATGAAATAAAATTTGATACTAAATCTGATATCATAAATATTACTCAAAAAATACAAAATAAATCCAATAAAAAAATTCAACTAGAATTTAATAATGGGAATAAAATAAATTACGATCTTATTAAGGAGAATGTATTAGAATTAAAGTTAAATAATAATTGCGACTTTGAGATAATTTTAGACGGTAAAACTGAATCAGATTATGACAACCAAGGACGAATATATGAATTAAATTCAGATAAATTGAATAAAAATATTACTATTAAATATACAAAATATAAATCAAATAATTTAAACGAAATTGATTATGTTTTATTTCTAAGAATTTTAAAATTGAATAACAAATTCAATAAAACTAAAATAAACTACGAATTAATTAATAACTGGATTTCTAAAAATTATGATTACGACTCAGAAAGAGAAGGTAACAAAGATTATTATGTTAATAATTATATCAAAATAAAAAATGCTGAAACTAAAAGTAAATTTTATTTTATTTGTTCATATGATGAAACTGAGTTAAATAAATTAACAACTGAACTTATTAAAGATTTAAAATTAGATTTAGATCATCATGAAAATTTTTTTGATAATAATCAAATTGCTAAAATTAATTGGATTAAAGATAAAAGAATTAAATTCAGTTATTTGAATGCAATTAAATCATTTAATGAACTTACAAAAGGAAAAGGAATAATTGCAGGTTACTATTGGTTTAATCAATTTTGGACTCGGGATGAATCAATAAGCCTTGGAGCAAAAATTGAATTAAATGAACTTAATTTAACTAAAGATATACTAAACTTAAGATCTAAAATATTAGAAAATGGACGAGTTCCTAACAGATTTCCGTATTCAGAATTAGACTCTGCAGATGGTGTAGGTTGGATATTTACAAGATATTTAAACATTTTAGAAAAAATTGATATTAATAACTTAAACAATACTTGTAAAAAAACAATCTCAGATATTTTTACAAATGAAGAACTTGAAATTCTAAAAAATAAATTAGCAAAAGCAATCACACTTCTTGAAAATAATTATCTAGTTGATGGATTATTTGTTTCAGATGTAAAAGAAACTTGGATGGACACATCACCTAATCATATTGATGATAGGAAAGGTGCAAGAATTGAAATTCAAGCATTAATTCTTAATATGTATAAACTTGCACAAAAACTAGATTTAGATAAAGAAATTAATTCAAATAAAGAAAATAAATTAAAATCTAAGATTAGAAATGAATTTTTAATAGTAAATTCAGATAATGAAAAAATCTTATGTGATGGTATTGTTAATAATCAAAAAGATATGAGTATAAGGCCTAATATATTTCTTACACATTATATTTACCCTGAACTTTTTAACAAGGATGAATGGGAAACTATTTTCGAATATGTGTTAAGTAAATTATGGTTAGATTGGGGTGGCTTATCAACAATTGATATTAATGATTCAAGATTTGTTAATACTCATACAGGAATTAATAATTTAAGTTACCATAGAGGAGATTCTTGGTTTTTCATAAATAACATTGCAGCAATTTCAATGAATAAAATTAATAGGTCTAAATTCAAAAATTATGTTGATACAATTATTGAAGCTAGCAGTAAAGATATATTAGAAAATGGAATCATCGGATCATGTTCAGAAATTTCAGATGCTAACAATCAAACTGCTAAAGGTACTTGGTCTCAAGCATGGAGTACTTCAACATATATAGAATTAATTCTTAATAAATATAATTTAAAACAATAATAAAGTATTGTAAATTAATATTGGATAATATGTCCAATCTTAGTTTCTGATTTTTTTATAACTCCATATGGAAGTTCGATTACAACTTTTGCTTTCTTTTTAGGAATTATTAGTGGAGTAAAAGGCCAAGCGCCATTTCTTAAATCCGATATAGTATTATTTTCATCTAACCATAAAATATCAATTCTATAAAATACAAAGAACATGTGTAAACTTGCTTCCATAACTTTAGGAAATGTAAATACTAAACCTTCATCTTTAATTGGTCTTGTAAACATTAAACCTTTAGTTCTTTTCAAAACAGTATCTGCAAGTTTTTTATTATTTACTAATATATTATTATTTGATAAATTTTTAATCATAATTACACCTTCCTATTGAAACATTCTAAGATAGAATTTAAATTATCAGATCTAATAACAAAATCTGCATATTGTAATGGATTTTCAAATGTGGGATTGAATGCAATAGATGTTCCTACTTCTTGAAATCCTGCAATATCTGTTTCACCATCACCTATAAAAACACAATCTTGTAATTTAATTTCATGCTCTAAACATAATTTTTGAATTATTTTGGCTTTATTTTCTTTACCAGCACCTATTGGCCAATTAAATTCACCTGAAACTTTATTATCTTCGATTACTAATTCATTTGCAAAAATATAATCAAAACCTAAATCCTTTTGAGCTCTTCTAGCGACATCCAAACTTGATGCACTAATAATTGCAGTCATATAACCATTATTTTTAAAATAATTTACAGTTTCTTGTACACCCTCTAAATATTCTAAAGAATTTACAAGTTCAAAATAAGGAGTAACATCAAGACCTTTCCAAAGTTTAACTACAACTTCTTCAACTAATCTATCATAATCAGTATGTAAATATTTTTCAGTCAAAATTTTACCTTGTTCAAATGTACCAAATTTTTTATGTAATTCTAACCAAAAATTAATATCTTTGAAAATTACACCATCCATATCAAAACAAACTAACTTCTTAACCATTATTTTATACCTAATAATATTCCATAAAAGCACATTAATATTTAAATATAAGTATATCATTTTCCTTTATATGATAGATATCAAACTATTGCGAGAACAACCTGAATTATTCAAACAGGATCTAGAAAAAAGAAAAGATACTGTTAGAATTCAATGGATAGATTTAATTTTAAATAAAGATAAAGAGTACAGAGAAATTTTAAAAGAAAATCAAGAACTAAGATCTAAAAGAAATTCTATCTCGCGAGAAATTGCAGAAGCTAAGAAAAAAGGCGAATCTGCTGAAGATCTATTAAAACTTGCTTCAGAAATTCCTAAAAAAGTAAAGGAAAATGATGAAAAAGTTGAATCATTAAAATCAGAAATTGATACTTACTTAATGAAATTTCCAAATCTTATGCATGAATCCGTACCATTTGGTGAAGATGATGAGGATAATGTAGAAGTTGCAACATTTGGTGAAAAGAAAAAATATTCTTTTAAAGTTAAAAGTCATGCAGACTTAACTGATAAAGAAAGTATTGCTGATATGCCAAGAGCTGCTAAAATTGCAGGTTCAAGATTTTGGTACCTAAAAGGAGATTTAGCATTACTAGATATGGCTTTACAAAAATATGCAATTGATTTTATGTGTAAAAAAGAATACACTCTAATTCAACCACCATTTATGATGAATAGAAAAGCATACGAAGGTGTGACTGATTTAGGTGATTTTGAAGATGTTATGTATAAAATTGATGGTGAAGACTTATACTTAATTGCAACTAGTGAACATCCTATGGTTAGTATGTACATGGATGAAATTTTAGATGAATCAATGTTACCTATCAAATTTGTTGGTGTTTCTGCATGTTTCAGAAAAGAAGCAGGTAGTCATGGTAAGGATACTAAAGGTATTTTTAGAGGACATCAATTCAATAAGATTGAACAAGTTGTATTATGTAAACCTGAAGATTCATGGAAATTACATGAAGAAATTGTTAAGAATGCAGTTGACTATTGGGACAGCTTAGGATTACATTTCAGAAAAGTAAATATTTGTACTGGTGATTTAGGAACTGTAGCTGCTAAAAAATATGATTTAGAAGTTTGGATGCCGAGTCAAGAAAAGTATAGAGAAATTGTTTCTGGATCAAACTGTACTGATTATCAAGCAAGAAGATTAAGAATTAGATATAGAACAACTGATGAAGGTAAACAAGTTAACAAATTTGTTCACACTCTAAATTCAACTTGCATTGCAACTAGTAGAGCATTAACTGCAATTCTAGAGCAAAATCAAAATGAAGATGGATCAATCACAATCCCTGAAGTACTTCAACCGTACATGATGGGGAAGGATAAAATTGTTTTATAATAGAAGAGCTCAAACAAGATCAGGAGATATTCCTGGTTGGATTATTTTTATTATTGGATTAGTTGTTTCTATTTTTTCTGCTATTGTAAATAGCAAAAGTGAAGAAAGTCCAATGGCTATTTTTTTAGTTATGGGTATTGCTTTGATTTTTTATGGTTTAGTTAAATCACTTCCATTAATTGCGAAATTAAGAGGACAAAATAAACCTAAAAAAGAAGAGAATAAACCTGTTAAAAAAAGCTTTAATGAATTTCTAAAAGAACAAAATGTAGACTCAAGACAAAAAGTTGGAAATCTACAACAAGGTCAAGGTTCTGAAGAATATCATAAAGAACATAGTCATAATCACCCATCAAATAAAAGTAATCAAAGTATGAATAATAGCAACTCAGGACATAATAAACATGTAATTCATTGTCCTAAGTGTAAATACGCTTTACATAAAACTGATAACTTTTGTTATAATTGTGGAATGAATGTTCAACATTTATAATTTATTTTTTCTTATTATTTTCATAATATCAATCAATTTTAATTTCGTAATTATTTCTATTTTTTTCTAAAAACTCTTTTTAAGCTTATTTTCTAAAGTATTATTACCTCAAAAAATAAATAGGTGATAATATGATTATTGGAGAAAAAAAATTAAAACAATTGAAAAAAATGCCATACATTGAAACACAAGTATCAAAAAGTAAAGACGGTAAATGGATTATCAACAAGACCACTATTACAAGTATTAAACCTGTAGAATATTTTGAAACTATCCTAAAAACTGATGGTTCTGAAGAAGTCTATGATACTAAAGATAATTCAATTCAAGCAAAGATTGAAAAAGTTAAATTAGAAAAAGAAAAAATGGAGAGTTAAAATCCTTTAACTCTTGTTACATATAAATATTCAATAAAACCACCTAATGCAGCTAAGAAAATTGCAACCAGTAATACTGAATACCAATTAAATGGAACATTTTCAAAAGTAAATCTTCCTGCGCTTGCAATGATAGTTGTATAGTAACCTAATACATAACCAAAAATTGAACCAATAAACACTAGATAAATAGCGGCAGAAGTTCTAATATGTTTTTTTTGAACTTTTGATAAATGATGCTTAACATGTTGATGTAAAGTTTTTGGTTGTGGTTTTTTATTAACAGCTGTAGTTTTTTTAGGTGCTGTTTTTTGAACTTTTTTACTTGTACCTTTTTTAACAGAAGCAACTCTTTTAGGAGTAGTTTTTTTAATTGTTGCTGCTTTAGTTGTACTCTTTTTTTTAGGTGCACTCTTTTTACTTGTGCCCTTTTAAT
>PPCM01001395.1_pt1 | contig 11184 bp, 8 predicted proteins | sample 1555541 | NCBI WGS metagenome assembly PPCM01 (sample SAMN05284479, study PRJNA326546) | Marine sediment metagenome, whole genome shotgun sequencing project. | isolation source: marine sediment | place: Germany: Wadden Sea | collected 2012-09-05 | reverse complement strand
CTCAACTTTCGGAGAAGATTAAATAAATATATAACTTTCTGGAATAACGCGCTTTAGTATTGAAACGGCCCTTAATTTTTGGTTTACTTTTTTCACCACAAAAAAAACACCAAAAAAGAAAGGGCCGCAATGAACACTAATCAAATTATCGAACAAAATCAAGCCATAAAAAAAGAGGTGGCTGGGAATATATCATCGTTTATTAAAGATTTCTGCATCGGTACTTTATTGAACCGATGCAATATATCCAAAACAAGGGGAGCATCCCCCTTGGTTATTTTCGAACTTGTGTTCAGCCTAGCTTTTAGCGGAAAGAATCTTTTTCAAGGCGTCGTAAGAAATAAAAGCGTTACCATCGGCAAGGATACAGTTTATGATTTTTTGAGCAACCCATCTTATAACTGGAGGCGCCTGAACTTTTTACTTGTTGCAAAATTGCATAAAATTATCAGTGGACTATTGAATCCGCTATCAGAAGATTCTGAGGGAGTCTTAATATTCGATGATTCGACCTATGATCGAAACAGATCTAAAAAAGTTGAACTCCTTGCTCGAGTTTTTGACCATACGTTCATGAAATTTTTTAAGGGGTTCAGGTTGCTGACGCTGGGATGGTCTGATGGAAACAGTTTTTTGGGATTAGATTTTATCCTTCTATCATCAGCTGATGAATCCAACAGATATCAAGAGATCACTAAAAAAGATCTCGATAAACGTACTTGTGGCTACAAACGTCGATTAGAAGCTATTACAAAATCAACGCTATTGCTTGAGCCGATGGTCAAGCGGGCATTGAACGCAGGGATTAAAGCAAAATATGTTCTAATGGATAGCTGGTTTTCCGCCCCCAGTATTATAGAGACTCTTCGGGAGCACCTACATGTGATTTGTATGCTGAAAGATCAGGCAACTTGGTACTACGTCGTCGATGGTAAGAAACTGCGCCTCAGCGATGTATACGGAAAACTGAAAAAGCGCAGAGGCAAGGCAAAAATTAAGGCCTCAACAATTGTGGAGACAACCAGCGGCAAAAAGGTGAAAATTGTATTCGTTGCGAGTACAAAAAAACGGGGTTGGCTCGCACTACTGTCAACTGACGTGGATCTTGATGACAATGAAATTATCCGGTTGTATGGGAAACGTTGGGACATTGAGGTTTATTTCAAGATGGCTAAACAGCACTTGAAACTGGCTAAGGAGATTCAGCTCAGAGATTATGATGGCTTGGTTGCTCATACTACGATCGTAATGATGCGATACAATTTCCTGGCTTACTATCAGCGAGAGTCTGTGGATCAAAGAGCTTGGGGCGACTTATTCCGCTTCTGTTGTGATGAGATGCAAAATCTTAACTTTATAGATGCATTGCAAAGAATAATGACCTTGGCCACGATAGCTATTCGTAAGAATATTGATGCATCTGAGCGTATAATTCAGGACATCCTGAATACTGTTATGGGGGCCGCCATTAACTTTTTTGGCCTAAGATTAGAGGAAAACACTGTGGTTTCGGTGCGATAAGTGGTTATCTGCTGCTCCGAAAGTTGAGTTATTCATACGTGATGGATAACGATGCTCTGACAAAAAAATATTTTGGTAAGGAAGAAAAATATTTTGGCATTACTAGTAATTACCCAGAGGAAATAATAGTTTCGGATAATCATCTTTCGGGCAGAAACCGCGCCATCGGAAGTCTGTTCGTGCAGGATGATTTTTCCCTGACCGGTAACCTGAATCTTACCATGGGATTGCGATATGATCATTATAACGATCTGGAAAACATGGTGACACCCAGACTGGCGATGGTCTATCGCCTGAAGGATCATCATATATTTAAAGCCCAGTATGCGGAGGGGTTTAAGTCTTCGACCTATATCGTCGATATTTTTAAACCAGAAGATGAATACATTAACGACGAGGAGCATGAGAGGATAAGAACTATTGAGCTGGGTTATATTTATAAGGGGATCGATACCGATGCACGAATTACCTTGTTCCATTCGAAAATTAACGATCTGGTATCTCCCTTTTATGATAAAACCAAAACTGATTTTTCCGAAGGGTTTAACAGAGCGTTTGTAAATATCAGTATAGAAGAAGCGGAAACTTGGGGTTTTGAACTTGAGTTCGAAAAACGTTTGAATAGAAGTTTTCGTGTGAATGGGAATCTTTCTTATGTGAAAACCAAGTATCTTGGGGATGAAAATTACCAAAATTCTAGATTAATATATGTTGAAAAAAAGAAGGGGCCGGATGGTGAGGATATGTTCGGTGCGGCTGACTGGCTGGCCAATTTCGACATTATATACCGGCTGGTTGAGGATGTTGCCCTTGCCGTCCATTATCGATATGTGGGGAAACGGCATCGTATCTATAAGGATAGCGAGAGGGAGTCTCTCAACGCCTACCAGACAGTGGATCTGACACTCAATATTTACAACCTGTTTCACGAAGGATTGACCCTTCGAATGGGTTTGAAGAACGTATTTGACGATGATGTGGCCTACCCCTCCATGCACAAATACCTTTACGAGAATGATTTCCCCAGGGCCGGTCGAGAGTGGTGGGTGCAGTGGAACTATGAGTTCTAAAAAAACGATATAAGAGCGGGTTGCGGATTTGAGTTTAAGACTTTTGAGGAGCAATTGCTTCATGAGACAAATATTCTACCTGATGTTGATTGCCGGGTTTCTGCTGGTTGAGGCTTCCGCTCTGGCCGGTTCAAAAGAAGAAATGGCCCTGCGGCTGAATTTCGGCATTAAGATATTTCCATATATCTTGGCCACGGACAGCCGATTGCCCACAAAGGTCAACGAATCAGGCTCGCTCTTAATACTTTTTGTTTACCGAACGGAAGGGGCTCGCGCGGAAAGGCTGAAACGGAAGGTCTCCAAATGCAAGGGAAGTAAAAACGTCGTTTCGATTCGGGCCGAAATCACCGACGATTTTGAAAAAAAGGTTGCCGGTTCAGTTCCTCCCGCCGGAATCTTTCTGTCGGAATATCTTCCGGACGAGACGTTCCAAAGGATTGTCGATTTCGGCATAAGGAACAACGTCATTGTTTTTTCACCGATCATCGGGGACGTGAAAAGGGGGGCCACTGCCGGGATCCATATCGGTACCGGCATGATGCCCTCGTTGAACCTGACCACCCTGAAAAAATCCCGGATTCATATCGGAAAGAAACTGAGAAAATTATCGAAGAAATATAAATGAACGGGGGTTGCTGGAACCGCCTTACAAAAGAGCGAAAAGGTCTGAGCAGGGGAGATGCGGGGAAATCGTCGGGCACCGGGCCGCCTATTCATGCTGTGTAAAACTACCCTGCTTGTTAAAAGAGATCGTGATTCGAAAAACGTCATTATTTTGAGTGCTTTTGTTATCCATCAATGTTGGGTAACCTATGTGCCCATCAGTAGTTGCGCCATGGGGCGTAAAACCCGCGTATGCACAACCCGCGTATGCGCTGCCGGGGGAAGAACAGATGCCGGATAACAATAAAGAATGCCATGTGTTCATCAGTTATGCCCATATCGACAACCAGACCCTCACCCGTGAGCAGGAGGGGTGGGTGACCTTTTTTCACCGGGCGCTGGAGATCAGGGTCGCCCAGCTGTTGGGCGGGTGCCCCAGGATCTGGCGGGATCCGAAACTCCACGGCAACGATAAGTTCGATGACGAGATCAAAAACAGGGTTAAAAAGGCCGAGCTGTTTGTTGCGGTTCTTTCGCCGGGCTATGTGGAGTCCGGGTGGTGTTGCAAGGAGATCAGGGAGTTCATGGAAACTCGCGAACGGAACAAAGGGGCGTGTGTCGACAACAGGTCCCGCATCTTCAAGGTGGTTAAAACAAGGCTTCCACTGGAAAGGCAACCCCGGGAGATCCAGGACCAGCTGGGTTACGAGTTCTTCATGATCGACCCCGTAAGCAACAGGCTCAAGGAGTTCAACAGGGGGTTCGGTGTCCATATCGAGCCCGAATACATGGACAGGCTTGAAGACCTGGCCCACGATATCGAGGCTATACTTGAATCCATCGGGCGGGCGGGGAGTCCTCCGGGCCGGGAACCCGCGTCCCCGCAGGGAATCTGTGTCTTTCTCGCTGAAACCACTTACGATCTGAGAGCCCGCCGTGATCAGGTGCGGCGGGAGCTCGTGTCCCGGGGACATACGGTGCTGCCCGATCGCCCGCTTCCTTCCCTCGGCTGGGAACTGGCCGATGTGGTGCGTGAAAAACTGGAACAGTGCGCTTTCTCCATCCACCTTGTGGGCGAGCATTACGGGATCGTGCCGGAAGCGGCCGATCGATCGGCGGTGGAGTTGCAACTGTCCCTTGCCGGCGAATTTGGCGTGACAAACAGGGATTTTTCAAGGTTGATCTGGATGCCTGAAAACCTGGAGGTGAAGGATCCCCGCCAGGAGGCCTTTGTGGAGCGTCTCATGAAAGAGGCCACGCTTCGGCAGGGGGATGAACTCATGTCCGCCGACTTTGAAGAACTCAAAGCCGTTGTACAGGAGCGGCTGGAGAATATGACCTCAAAAAGGGAGGAAAACACGGAGGCAGGAGATGATCTGAACCGGGTCTACCTTATCTACGACCAGCGGGATATGGAGAGTATCGAGCCCCTTGAGGATTATTTTTACGACCTGGAGTATGAGGTGCTCCACCCGCTCTTTGACGGGGACGAATCGGATATCGTCGAGGAGCACTGGGAGAACCTGAGGATCTGCGACGGGGTTCTCATCTACCAGGGCAACTCGGGCGAGGCGTGGCTGCGCGGTAAGCTCCGCGACCTCAGGAAAGCCATGGGCTACGGCCGTAAAAAGCCCGTAAAGAGCAGCGCCGTGTACATGGCGTCTCCCAGGGACCGTCGGCGGGAGCGGTTCAAGACCCGCGAGGTGCACGAGGTGATAAAGAATTTTGAGGATTTTTCCCCCGGCCGCCTGTCCGGTTTTCTGGCCCGGCTTAAGGAGGGGGAGGGAGGTAAGGAGGGATGAGCGAAGCCGTTACACCCCTTAACCCGTTTCCCGGGCTGCGTTCCTTCGAATCCAACGAGGATTTCCTGTTCTTCGGGAGGGAGGGGCAGGCCGAGGAGCTCCTCAGGTGCCTGAGGCGCTTCCGATTCGTTGCCGTGGTGGGGCCTTCGGGGAGCGGAAAATCCTCCCTGGTCAAGGCGGGGCTGCTTCCGGCACTGCACGGGGGGCTTATGTCGGGGCCGGGAAAAAGCTGGCGGGTGACTTTGTTTCGTCCGGGGGATCAACCCACCCGGGAGCTGGCAACGGCATTGAACCGCCCGGGCGTGCTCGGGCAGGATGGGCTGGAGGAAGGGGAGGCCGTGATCCGGGGGGCATTTTTAGAGGCGTCCCTCAGGCGTAGTTCCAGGGGGCTTGTGGAAGCCGTGGCCCGGGCGCGACTGCCGTCCGATGAGAATCTCCTCGTGGTGGTGGACCAGTTCGAGGAGCTGTTCCGGTTCAGGCAAACGGCCGATCGAAGAAGTTGTCCCGACGAATCCGCGTCCTTTGTCAAGTTGCTCTTGACGGCGGCCGCCGCGAAGCGTCCATCCGTGTACGTCATCATTACCATGCGCTCGGACTTTCTTGGGGATTGCGCAAGGTTCAGGGACCTGCCCGAGGCGATCAACAAGGGACAGTATCTTATTCCCCGCATGACAAGGGATCAGAAACGCCGGGCCGTCGAGGGGCCCGCGGGTGTTTGCGGGACAAGCTTTGCCCCCATGCTCGTACAGCATCTTCTCAACGATGTGGGGGACAACCCCGATCAGCTTCCCATTCTGCAACATGTGTTGATGCGGATCTGGGACAAGCGGGCCGGGGACGGGGGGGAAATGCCCGGTCTCTCGGATTATGAGGCCGTGGGAAAGATGGAAACCGCGCTCTCAAGGCATGCCGACGAGGTTTACCGGGGACTTCCGGACACAAGGAGCCGGGGCATCGCGGAAAAGATGTTCAAGGCGATCACGGCCATGGGGCCGGACATGCGGGGTATGCGCAGTCCGGTCTCCCTTGGAGAACTCCTCGCGCTCACCGATGCCGGTGAATCCGAGGTGGTGTCGGTGATCGAGGCGTTCCGGGGGGCGGGGCGGTCGTTTCTCGCGCCCCCCGCCGGGGTTCTTCTCTCGGAAGATTCCGTGGTGGATATCTCCCACGAGAGCCTCATGAGAATCTGGGACCGGCTTGAAAAGTGGGTGGCCGAAGAGGCAAAGGCGGCCCGGGGGTATGTGCGGCTGGCGGAAAGCGCGGTGCTTTTCCAAAGGGGCGAGGCGGGACTCCTCACCGATCCGGCGCTGCAACTTGCCCTGGACTGGCGGGAGCGGAACCTGCCGATCCAGGCCTGGGCAATGCGGTATCACCCTGAATTCGAACTTTCCATCGCGTTTCTTAAGAAGAGTAAAGAGGCGCGGGATGAAGGGATCGCCCGCAGGGAGGCATCCGAGAGGCGCGAGCTTGAAAGAGCAAGGGCACTTGCGGAGGAAAAGGAGAAGCGCCTGCTCCACCAGGAGGTGGCGGCAAAACGGCTGAAGGGGATGATGGCGGCAATTACGGTGTTTCTGATGATCTCCATTTTCTATGGAGTACATGCCTACAGGCAACTCGGAGTGGTGGAAAAGGCCAGGGACGCCGCCGAGAAGGCCCGGAAAATTTCGAGGTCCCACGAACTTTCCGCCTTTGCCGCCCTGGAACTCGAACGGGATCCCGCGTTGAGTTTCCGCCTTGCGGAGGCGGCACTGTCGGAGTGGCCCACCAGGGCCGCCGTAAAAGCTCTTTTGCCCCCCCTCGAAGGATCTTTCAACTTCATCCTCGGGGGGCATGGGGATACGGTTTGCGATGCGGTCTTCTCTCCGGACGGAAAAACGGTTGCCACCGCATCCATGGATCAAACGGCCCGCGTCTGGGACGCGGAGGAGGGGAAGCTGCTGAAGGCGCTTAAAGGAGAGGGCGGCGGAATTCGTGCCATCTCCTATTCCCCGAACGGCAAGCGCATTCTGGCGGCCTCGGTGGACGGTTCGGCCCGCATCTGGGATCTCGGGACGGGAGCGTCGGTAACGCTGCCGGCCGGGCACACCGAAGCACTCAATGATGCGGCCTTTTCTCCGGACGGCGAGTTCGTGGTCACGGCATCGGCCGATGGAACGGCGCGCATCTGGAATGCAAGGGATGGAAGCAAGGTAAGGGTGCTTGAAAAGCATTCAGACGAGGTCACCGGCGTTTCCTTTTCACCCGACGGGAAGCTGCTGGTCACGGCTTCCGACGACGATACGGCCCTTATCTGGGATCTGGAAAACGGGCGGGTGCGCCATCGCCTCGGCGGACATTCGGAATGCGTGAAGGATGCGGGGTTTTCACCCGACGGAAGGTTTGCGGTGACCGCATCCGAAGATGATACGGCCCGCATATGGGACGTGGGGACCGGTGAGTCCGTGAGGGTTCTTACGGGACATACCGATGATGTTCTCAGTGCCTCCTTCTCTCCGGACGGAAAACAGATTCTCACGTCGTCCATGGACCTTACGGCGCGTATCTGGGATGCGGCAAGCGGTATTTCGGAGCCGCCCCTGCGCGGGCACCGGGGGGGCGTGCTCGGCGCCGCCTTTTCCCCGAACGGCGGAAAGCTTGTCACCGCCTCATATGACCATACGGCCCGTGTCTGGCATATCGGTCGGCCCCGGGTCCTCAAGGGGCATACCGGCCCTGTTGTGGGCGCAACCTTTTCCCCGGACGGAAGGCGCGTGATCTCGGCCGGCAGGGACGGCACGGTTCGCATCTGGGATGCCGGGAGGGGCAGAGCTCAAAATACGCTTACGTTGTCGAATGCCGACTTTGACACGCGCCGGTCCTTTTCAGCGGATGGAAAAAGGGTCGTCACCCCTTCGGAGGGAAACACGGCGAGTATCTGGGAGGTGGACCGGGGTGAAAGGCTCTTCCTCTTGAAAGGGCATGGGGGGCAGGTGACCAGCGCGGAGGTTTCACCGGACGGGAAATACGCGGTCACCGGTTCCATGGACGGCACGGCCCGCATCTGGGATGTGGAGACCGGCGGAACGCTTCATATACTCTCCGGTCATACATGGAGCGTTATGTCTGCCTGTTTTTCCTCCGATGGGAAAAGGGTTCTCACAACCTCCATGGACGATACGGTTCGTATCTGGAATGCCGGTAACGGCGGGCAGATGCAGGTGTTTGCCGCCGGCGGGGGGCTGGGCAGTGTTACCGCCGCCTGTTCCCCCGGGGGCAAGTTGGTGTTGACCACCTCTCTCGGGGATACCGGTGCCGGCATATGGGACAGTCTTACCGGCAAGAAGTTGCGGGAATTGAACAACCATTCCCGGAGTATCAACAGCGCGGGGTTTTCTCCGGACGGCAGGTATGTCGTGACGGCTTCCATGGACGGCACGGCCCTGATCTGGGATGCCGCCGGGAACCGTGTGCGCCATGTGTTGAGGGGCCATGGCGGCAGTGTGACCCGGGCCCTGTTTTCTCCGGACTCAGGGTATGTCGCCACCGCTTCGGAGGATCATACGGTGCGCATCTGGGATGCCGAAAACGGGGAAATGCTCCACGAACTTCGCGGCCACGGGGCAGAGGTGACGGCGGTGTCGTTTTCCCCAGACGGTGATCGCGTGGTTTCGACTTCCATGGACGGTACCGTGCGGATCTGGGTGATCGATTCCGGAAAAATTCTGGACGACATCAATATCGCCGGAATCCGAGGAAAAGTAAGGGGGTTTACGAAAGACGAGTTGAAACGATACGGTTTAATTCGTATGAGTGAATAAGTACAGCGCACTTTGCTTATCGAAATGACAAGAATGAGTAAGAACAGCGTGCCCGGCTCATCGAATTGATAAGAATGTGTAAGAACAGCGCATTTGGCTTGTCGGTTTAGTAAAAATGAGTAAAACAGCGTAATTGGTTTTTAGTATTGGTAAGAATGAGTAAAGCAGCACACTCGGCTTATGGAGACGGGATTGAAAAACGGCGTGGGGAGTGTTGGGGCTTCCTGTTCCAATTGCGGGGAATGGGCGGGGGATTTTTCCGGAAGACCGGGCTCGTGAGGTAATGGGGCCCCCCGTGATGCCCGATGATGCCGGCATGCTGAAAGAGGGGCTGTGTCGGGGCCCGGCCGCCGGAGTTTTCCAATGCCCGGGGGTTATGACACCTCGTCGAGTATCATCTTTATGATGCCCCTGAACTTTCCAAGATGGGGGGTTGTCTCGATGACGATGTTCGGGTGGTTTGCCTTGGCATCGTTGATCAACTCCGGTATGTCCTGAGAAACATGGCCCCCCGCCGCGATAAAATAGGGCAGGACCTTGATATGGGTTGCGCCCGATTCGATGAGTTCGTTCAACTGTTCATGGAAGGTGGGTTCCGCGAACTGGTTGAAGGCGCATTTCACGAAGTCAAAACGGTTGAATTCGCTTTTCGCCATGTCGGCCGCCAGTTCCCGGATCTCTTCATTGTACTCTTTTTTTCTGCTTCCGTGTGCAATTATTAGTAATGCTTTCATGCCGCTCCTTGGTATATGATTTGCGTCGGGGCCCGTGATAATGGGCCGCTTTTTGTTGTAAAATTCACGGGCCGGGGAAATGGACCGTATTCTTGATGCACTCGTAAAAAAGTCCGAACCCGAATTCTCGAGCACACGATAAAGTATGAGCACGGCGTTTAACGCACACCCGAGTGTGGTCGAAATTCCTCCCGCCGACTTTTTACAGGATCATCACATTTTGGGGACCGCCCTTCTCAAGTCCATATATTCTTTCCGGGACACTCCTCCCGGTTCAATCGAACTGCCCTCAAATTACCTTTTCAAGGCGTGGGATTGGTCATTTCCTTTAATCCCTTGATAAAGGAAGGGCTCCCGAGCGGTTTTCCACTTTTCTCATGGCTGTAAAAAAGCTCGGCCTCCTCCTCGGGAATCGATTCCCCAAGAAAATCGGACCACGATCTTTTCACACGGCTCAAAAGGGGAAGAACCGTAACAAGTTCGTTGTCCTTTTCTTTGATGTGGGCGGCGGCACTGCTCCAGGGCCACTGTTCTGGGAGTTGTACATACTCCCTTTTTACTGGATTGATCTCCACATATCGCGTGCAGGCGATAAGGTATTGCTCATCCAGGGCGTGGGCGGCAAATGTATCCTGAAACGGTGCTTCCGTTCGGTCCGTTCGGGAGTTCAGATAAAGGCCGTACTGTGTCGCGGCCTCCAGCAGTGCCTTTCCAACGGACCGCTCATCTTCGGGAACGACAATAAGATGAATATGATCCGGCATGAAACAGTAAGTCCATACCGCCACGTCGTGAAGGCGTAATAACTTCGTCGCCGTTTGAAAATAGGTCGAGTAGTCTTCATCACCGAAAAAGATACGATTGCCCCTACGGCCACGATGAACAACGTGATGGGGAACTCCCGGAAATATCATTTGATCCATAATGGTTCCTGAAAAATGCTGTCATTATTAAAAGGGGAGTTTGTGGACGCCCCTTTTTCACCTGCCCAATGCGGGCAATACGGTTGCGGTGTTCATATTTGCTCCTTTTAAAAAAAGGGGCGCAAGTCACTCGGCAGGTTTCAAACCTCTGTTTTTTTACCTCGGGTGGCCGTCTTCAAATGGTACACTCCTTTGTATAGTGGCTTTGTGCGAAGTTGAACGGCCTCCCCGTCGAGAGGCCGGAACCTGCCGGGAACCGCTCCGGGGGAAAAATGACCCGCGCATGTTCCGAAATTTGATAGCATTAATTGTAAGGAGGGTAAAGTTATGATTGGAAAATTGTGCCGTTCGTGATTGTCGCAACGGAACCGGCGGTATCCATGGGCGTTGGCGGTTTTACTTGCTTACGGAGATTCTCCTCTAAAAGGGCCGCCCATTTTTTTTGAACCTGTCAATGCTCTTCAATACGGCAACCAACAATATATATAGTAATATGGCTATTCCGGCAGCTTCGCTCCGAAAATCTTGGGGAACTATAATCCAACTCCCCGTATTCGGAGCTGGAAAACCCAAAAAAATAAGCACAACAATAAGGACATAGCCAATGGTAAAAGCAACGAGGCCAACAGGTTTTGTTGCATCATTTTCCATGGTTCATACCTCCACGACTGGCCATCGGTAAAAAATGCAGCCCCTTGACGTTACAAAATATACATATTGCGGGTCATGCACAC
>PPCM01001394.1_pt1 | contig 11216 bp, 11 predicted proteins | sample 1555541 | NCBI WGS metagenome assembly PPCM01 (sample SAMN05284479, study PRJNA326546) | Marine sediment metagenome, whole genome shotgun sequencing project. | isolation source: marine sediment | place: Germany: Wadden Sea | collected 2012-09-05 | reverse complement strand
CGGGAGAAGAGTCACTTCCTCAAGATCAGCTTTTGATCGCTGTGTTGCAGGATCAAAAACACGTATTTCTTCGAGGATATCCCCAAAGAATTCAAGGCGGACTGGAAAATCATATCCCGGAGCGTAAATATCCAGAATATCCCCGCGCATTGACATTTCGCCATACCCGGAAACGAGCTTTGTTCTAGTGTAACCCCAAGTAACAGCCTGCTCCATGAGCAGCTCCGGGTCCATCTCTTCGCCTTTGGAAAGTACGATGTAATTATTTTCCAATACTGAGGGGGATGGCCATTTTGGAAGCAGGTTGTCGGCGGTCATCAACACTGATTGCTTTCCGCCACGGGTCAGGGCATGAAGCGCGGCCCAGCGCTCTGCCCAGTCGGCAGCTGCAGGATTCTTGCTCAAATGTGGAGGGAGGAAAACCCAATCCCTTTCCCATGAAGGAACAACTTTGCCTTTATGTTCAAGTTCATTGCGGCTGAAAAGAGTAAGCAGAGCTTTTAATTCGGAGTATTCACGTGCGCCGGGAGCAACAAGCACCACAGATTCACCGCGAGAATGCAGATTGTGGGCAGTATAGGCCTGTGTTCCATGACCGCTTTTGAAAATACGTATATTATCGCCGCTTCCTGAGGCAAAAGCGGACAGCTGGGAAGGTAAGGACAAATTATCTCCGGAAATTTATCAAAATTAAAGTCGTCCTCCGCTCTTGCGGAGGACGACTTGTTTTTGCAAAGAAATAGCCCTGATGTCCAGTCTTAAAACAATCATCACGGATACGGTTACCAGAATTTTACGTAGTGCTTCTTAATAAGGCTACGAATATCCTGTTTTTATATTATACCTGTGCCAACTGTTCCTGTTCTTCGTTGGACAGCAGTCTGTTCAGGTCAAGCAGAATAAGCAACCTATCTTCAAGCTTACCTACTCCACTGATATATTCGGACTCAAGACCGGAAACAACAGGCGGCGGCGGTTCAACGGTGGAAGCGGGAATTCGCAGAACTTCAGAAACTGAATCTACTACAAAACCTACGATCATATCATTGATCTCAATAACTATAATTCTAGTATGCTGGTCATGCTCACGGGTCTGAAGACCGAACTTGCTTCTAAGATCGATAATAGGGATAACTTTACCGCGAAGATTGATTACGCCTTCGACGAACTGCGGCGCTCTTGGAACCTTGGTAATTTCCATGGTTCTGATGATCTCTTGAACCTTGAGAATATCAACGCCGAATTCCTCTTCTCCAATACTGAAGGTAACCAGCTGAATCAATTCCGCATCGAGCGTAATTTTTTTACCTTCTTCCATACTTGTCCCCCTGTTATTCTTTTACAAAGGTGGATGACCAGAGATTTGATCAATTTTAGTTTATCAAAACACAATAAGGTTCACAATTAATTCTACAATATTATTCATCAGAAACATTTGCAAGCTAATCCTGAAATTATAAAACAATTACGACAATTTTTATCGCCACAGAAATTGACTAGTAGCATATTAATGACTATCAATGTTATCTGAAAGCAAAAAGCGAAGCTCAGGAGGGTATGAACTCGCATGGCTCAGTTTTCCCCGACAGAAAATATTACACTTGAAGATCAGATTAAATCATTAGCAAACGAAGAACTGCTCGACTTTTGGGAAGAGACCCAGTTTCTGGCCAAAATGCTGGAGCAGGATAATAACCAAGAAGATATTCAATATAGCCCGGAGTACGAAAGACTTATTCTGCAGGAACTGCAGCTAAGGTCTTCCATGAAGACTCTGGATCGCTAAAAAAAAGCCCGCCTTTCGGCGGGCTTTTTTTTAGCGATTTTAATTTTACTTGTCTCCAAGTTCCGGACGACGGCCTACGCTGAAATAAGCAAAGCCGTTGCTGCCGAGAAAGGCAGGATCATACAGGTTTCTGCCGTCGAAAATGAGCGGAGCCTGCAGGGAATCTTTAACCCGGTCGAAGTCAGGGTTTCTGAACTGGTTCCAATCGGTTACGACAGCCAGGGCATCAGCGTCTTTAAGTACATCATACTGGCTGTGGACAATTTCCACCAGATCATTATCACGCAGGATCTCTGCTGCTTTTTTGTGGGCCACAGGGTCAAATGCCTTGATTTTCATTCCAGCGGAAGTCAGCTCATCAATGATGGAAAGCGCGGAAGATTCACGCATATCATCAGTATTGGCCTTAAATGCAAGACCCCATAATGCAAGGGTTTTACCCTTAACACCGCCCTGCGGCGCAAAGTAGTTCAAAATCTTGCCGGAAAGCATTTTTTTCTGGCGGTTGTTAACAGAATCAACGGCCTCGATGAGTTCAGGCTTTGCACCGACTTCTTTAGCTGTGTTGATCAGGGCTTTCACATCCTTGGGAAAGCATGATCCGCCGTACCCCACGCCGGGGTATATGAAGTAATAACCGATACGGTGGTCGGAACCGATGCCGAGACGGACTTCACGCACGTTCGCTCCGACTTTTTCGCAGATTCCGGCCATTTCGTTGATAAAGGAAATTTTGGTAGCCAGCATGCAGTTAGCTGCATACTTGGTCATTTCAGCACTTCTGGTTCCCATGAATATCAGCTTTTCACGGCTGCGGGCATAAGGAGCGTAGAGAGTTTCAAACTGCTTGCGCGTTTTTTCGTTCTCAGTTCCAACAACAACCCGGTCAGGCTTCATGAAATCGCTTACTGCATCCCCTTCTTTAAGGAACTCTGGGTTGGAAGCAACATCAAAATCAATATCAAGACCGCGTTTATCCAGCTCTTCTTTAATAGTAGCGCGGACTTTATCAGCAGTTCCAACAGGGACAGTGGATTTATCAACAATGATTTTAGGCTCAGTCATACTCTGACCGACCTGACGCGCGACAGTCTCAACGTAGCTGAGGTCGCAACTACCGTCAGCGCCACAAGGGGTTCCAACGCAGATGAATACCATTTTGGCTTTTTTCAGCCCTTCTTCGAGGTCGGTGGTAAAGAAAAGTCTTTCATCTTCATAGTTGCGCTTAACAAGCACATCTAGACCGGGTTCGAAAATATGAACTTGACCCTGTTTCAGGGTTTCAACAACATCGGGATTAACATCCACGCACCATACGTGGTTACCCATTTCAGCAAAACACGCAGCACTTACCAGACCTACATATCCGGTACCTACAATACAAATATTCATTCGTTGCTCTCTCGTAATTTATGGCATTTTAAATTTATTATTAGCTGGCATAATTACCTGTTGCCGGGCTGACGTTTGATTGATCCTAGAGCGGATAACGCCATTATGTTTTTCCTGTCAACTCTAATCGGTTACAAAGATATGACGGTTGCCATCAAAGACCATTAGCTATATTGTGCTGTTAGCAGGCCGAAACGTGCCTGCCCAACAAATTAAATCAATTCACTGGAGGATATAATCATGCCCCTCTTATGCGTCAATGTTGACCATGTGGCTACTATTAGACAGGCCCGTCTAGGAACCGAACCCGATCCCGTTACCGCAGCCGCAATGTGCGAACTTGCCGGAGCCGCCGGGATCATCATGCATCTGCGCGAGGACCGTCGTCATGTGCAAGATCGCGACATCAATCTCATCAGCAAAACCATTCAGACTGATTTTCATTTTGAAATGGCTGCAACCGAAGAAATGCAGCGAATTGCTCTGGATATTGTTCCTGCTACAGTTTGTCTTGTACCCGAGAAACGTGAAGAGTTGACCACTGAAGGCGGTCTGAACTGCATTGGTCAGGAAAAGAGATTTATTGAATATCTTGCTCCACTGCATGAAAAAGGTGTCGGCTCCAGTCTTTTTATTGATGCTGATGCCGATCAGATCAAGGCAGCCAAGAATATCGGTGCAGAGTACATTGAGATTCACACCGGACATTTTGCCGATGCCACCAACCGCGCTGAACAGAAAGCGGAACTGGCCCGCATCATTGATGGAATCAAAATGGCTCAGGATCTCGGCCTCAAAGTTAATCTCGGGCACGGCCTGAACTATGTGAACATCCTTGATTTCGCGGATGTGCCCGGTATTGTAGAATATTCCATCGGTCACTCCATCATGTCCCGCGCTATTTATGTAGGTATTGATCGCGCTGTCCGTGATATGGTCGAAATAATTAGAACATTTGTTGATTAATTAATGATCATCGGACTTGGTATAGATATTACCGAACTTGACCGCATCAAGCGTTCGCTGGACAAATACGGCGAACGCTTTGCGGAAAAGATTCTTACTCCCGCTGAAATAGAGTTGATTCCATCAAAGAACCCCATACCCTACGTTGCTGCACGTTTCGCAGCCAAGGAAGCAGCAGTTAAAGCACTCGGAACAGGATTCGCCGAAGGAATCACATTTCATACGATTGAAATTACCCGTATGGAATCAGGTGCTCCAAAGCTTAATCTGCTCGGAAAAGCACTTGAACGCAGCAAAGCAATGGGGGTGCAAGGAATCCATATATCCATCACCCATGGCCGCGATACCGCTGCTGCCGTTGTTGTTTTAGAAAAATAAGATGCCCCAGACCCCATCCCCTCTTCCCAAAAGACGTTTTAATAAGCTGTCGCCTTTGATTTTTACAACACGATCTTCGATTAAAAGAGCGGCGAAGCCCCAATAAAAAGTTTCTTTGGACCCCGGAGGGCCGCCGGAGGCGAAATCTTCCCTTCAAAAAGCGCGGAGCGCATCAAATCCCAAGGAGTTTATATGTTTCTACCGCTTCCTACTCCGAGAGAGATGTCCAATTGGGACAAAGTTACTATCAATGATATCGGCATCAAGGGCGAGATTTTGATGGAGAACGCCGGACGCGAAGCCGTATTTGCCTTGCTTAAGGGTTACGGCGATGTATACGGGAAAAACATTTTGATCATCGCCGGATCAGGCAATAACGGCGGCGACGGCTTTGTGATGGGACGCATGCTTGCCGATCTGGGCGCGGAAGTCTTGATCCTGCACACGGCTCCCAAAGGCAAGTATAAAGGTGACGCCGGATACCATCTGAAAGTTGCTTCCCGGTTGGGTGTGAACATGAAGTTTTTCCGGGCCTCTGAAAATGTTGCGCTGCCGGAAGCGGATATAATCATTGATGCTTTGCTGGGTACAGGCTTTTCCGGCGAGCTTAAGCCTTTTGCCCAGGGAATCGTTGAAGCGGTAAATGCGGCTGAAAGCTTTGTTTTTTCCGTGGATATCCCTTCAGGACTGAATGGGCTGACCGGGTATCCCCAGCCTATTGCTGTGCGGGCGCACATGACCGTAACTTTCGAGGAAGCCAAAATCGGACTTGCCTTGCCGCAGGCAGATGCATATACAGGCGTATTAGTGGTTGCTCACATCGGCATTCCGAATGAAGTCAAATACAAGCACCCTTCCACCCACAAGCTGATTTCTGAAGAAGCTCTGGAATTCATCCCCAGCCCATCTCCTGCCATGCATAAGGGCAGCTCGGGACATGTGCTGCTGGTTGGTGCATCTAAAGGACTGACTGGTGCTTTGCATCTGGCAGGCATTTCAGTGCTTCGTGCCGGGGCAGGACTTGTGACAATGGCCTGCCCGGAAGGACTCGCTTCAGAGGTAAAAGGCGGCAAGCCTGAATTGATGACTAAGGGGCTTGGTTCCGGCGATCACTGGAATGATCAGATGATCGAAGAGTTGCTTCCGGAGCTTAAAAAATACGATGCGCTGGTCATCGGTCCGGGTCTGGGACGTGATAAGGGTGCGCTTGATCTGGTAGAAGCGGTGGTCAGAAACGACCATCCTTCGGCAGTCTTTGATGCGGATGCACTGTTTGCTTTTGCCGAGCGTCCGCATCTGCTGAAAATGGTGGCTGAAAATACGATCATGACTCCGCATCCCGGAGAAATGGCACGCATGGTCGGCAGAACAATTCCCGAAGTAGAATCCGATCGCATCGGTACAGCACGTGATTTCGCTACTTCCTGCAAGACACTGCTTGTACTTAAGGGTGCCGGTACAATCATCGGCTGCCCGGATGGCGAAATTGCGGTTTCCCCTATTTCCGCCCCCAACCTTGCTGCAGCCGGTTCAGGTGATATTCTGGCCGGAATGTGCGGAGCTTTACTGGCAAGAGGAATTCACCCTATGCAAAGTGCTTGTATCGGGGTATACTGGCATGGACTGGCAGGACAGTATCTGGCTGAAAAATTTCCGTATCGAGGAAACATAGCAACAGAAATAGCGGACATGCTCCCTCAAGTTCTCAAGGAGGAATTATGCTGAAAGCCAAGGACATCATGACATCCGGTGCTCTTACACTCGAACCTGATAGTGACGTTGCAACTGCAGCCAAGCTTATGCTTGAAAAACACCTGAACGGACTTCCGGTTGTGGACCGATCCGGCAAATTGATCGGAGTTCTCTGCCAGAGCGATCTTGTCGCGCAACAGAAATCCATCTCCATGCCATCCTTGTTCACCATTCTGGATGGTTTTATCTCCTTCTCTTCTAATGAAGATATGGAACGTGAGGTGAACAAAATTGCGGCCACCAAGGTGGAACACGCAATGACCCCTGATCCTGTAACCATAGGCCCTGACACCGGCATAGAAAAGATCGCCGATCTCATGGTTGAAAGAAAATTTTATACCCTGCCGGTGGTCGAAGACGGCAAACTCGTCGGAGTTGTCGGCAAAGAAGACGTATTAAAGGTTTTAGCTAAGTAATGAATAGTGATAAATTGATCATCAATCTGCCGGATGTGGAGGCGACCTTGAAGCTCGGCTCCACTCTGGCTTCTTTTTTTATGGAAACCCAAAAACTGGTTCCGATCTTCCTGAACGGTGATCTCGGAGCAGGAAAAACAACTTTTGTCCGTGCACTTGTAGAATCTTTTCCCGGTGCGCAAAACGCAGAAGTAAGTAGCCCCAGTTTCAATATTCTCAATATTTACCCCACAAAACCTCAGGTTGCGCATTTTGACCTCTACAGACTTGAAGGTCAGACACCTGATGATGATTTCTTTGATTTATTAAGTGATAAAAAAACTTTGACAGTTGTAGAGTGGATTCAGTATCTGAATATTGAATTCTGGCCTGAAAGCGCACTGCTCTTCACTTGGACCCCTGCCGCATCCGGCAGAATAATAGAATTGACCCTGCATGGTTCAGCGACCTCCCTCTATGAAGAGCTTGCCTCACTTCTCAAGTCATTCCAATAACATCCGTTGAACTAATGTGGTAAGGAGATAATGTTCAGATGAACATCGTAGTACAGAAATTCGGTGGAACCTCGGTCAGGAACCTCGAATGCATGAAGCAAGTACTGGAAAAAGTCATGGTGCCTTACGAAAAAGGCAACAAAGTTATCGTAGTCCTCTCTGCAATGGCCGGTGAAACAAACCGGTTGATTGATCTGGCCTATGAATGGTCCGAAAAACCGGATCTCGCTGAAATGGACTCTCTGGTATCCACCGGGGAACAGGTTTCCGTAGCTCTTTTTTCCATGCTTCTTAAAGATCGCGGAATCAAGGCCCGCTCTCTGCTGGGTTTTCAGGTTCCCATTAAAACAGATTCAGATCATTCCCGCGCCCGCATTCTTGATATCGACCGCGATAAAATCGAAGAAATGCTGCAGGAAAATGATATTCTGGTCATGGCCGGTTTTCAGGGCTGCGACGAAGGTAAACGAATTACCACCCTAGGCCGCGGCGGTTCCGATACATCCGCAGTAGCCATGGCTGCAGCTATCGAAGCTGATGTCTGTGAAATTTTTACCGATGTTCCGGGCGTTTTTACTACTGACCCCAACATCTGTTCACTGGCCCGTAAACTTGATTACGTTTCCTATGACGAGATGCTGGAAATGGCCAGTATGGGCGCGAAAGTACTACAGATTCGTTCAGTTGAATTTGCCAAAAAATATAATGTTAAAGTTCATGTCCGCTCTACTTTTAGCGATGAGATTGGAACATACGTCACTCAGGAGGATAAAAATATGGAATCAGTACTTGTTTCCGGAATTGCATATGACAAGGACCAGGCCCGCGTAACTCTATCCAAGGTTAATGACGTTCCGGGTGTCTCCGCGACACTGTTCACTCCTCTTGCAGAAGCAGGAATTCTGGTTGATATGATTGTCCAGAACCCCAGCCGTGATGGCCGTACTGACATGACTTTCACCATTCCCAGAGGCGACCTGAAAAAGACCCTTGAAATTATTGATGAGATTAAAGATCCCATGGGTGCTCAGGATATTCTTTACGATCAGCATGTGTGTAAGGTTTCCGTTATCGGTGTTGGTATGCGTAACCACTCCGGTGTTGCATCCAAAGCATTTCAGGCCCTGCGTGATGAGAACATCAACATTCTGATGATCAGCACATCCGAAATTAAAATTACCTGCCTTATTGAAGAAAAATACACCGAATTGGCAATAAGAACGCTCCACAACACGTTCGGGCTCGATAAATCGGGGGCCGACGAAAACTCGCTCTAAGCAATGAAACAAATAAAAATATACGACACTACACTGCGTGATGGCACACAATCCGAAGAAATAAACTTAAGCGTACAAGATAAAGTGCGTATCACCCGCAAGCTGGACGACCTCGGCGTACATTACGTCGAGGGCGGCTGGCCCGGGTCAAATGCCACTGACAGGGAATTCTTTCAGGAAATCCAAAACTACGCTCTCAAGAACTGTAAAATCTCCGCTTTCGGTTCAACCCACATGAACCGCCTTACCCCTGAAGATGATCCTAACCTGAACGCCCTGATTGATTCAGGCGCTAAGGCAATGTCCATTTTCGGTAAAACCTGGGACTTCCACGCCACCAATGCCCTTGGTGTCACCCTCGAAAGAAATATTGAGCTGATCAGCAACAGTATCGGTTACCTGCGTCCTCATGTGGAAGAGCTGTTCTTTGATGCTGAGCACTTCTTTGACGGTTTTAAGGCCAACCCGGAATTTACCATAAGCTGCCTTCGAGCAGCATATAAAGCCGGGGCGGATGTCCTTATCCTCTGCGACACCAATGGCGGTTCAATGCCAGAGGACGTTGCCGAGGCCTGCAGGGCTGTTAAGGAACAGATACCCGGCTGCAACATAGGAATTCACGCCCATAACGATTGTGAGTTGGCAGTTGCCAACTCTCTCGTGGCCGTTAACAACGGTGCTATTCAAGTTCAGGGAACCATGAACGGATACGGCGAGCGTTGCGGTAACGCCAACCTTTGCTCCATCATACCTAACCTTGAACTCAAACTCGGTTATGAGACCATCGGCGAAAACAAGCTCATCAAGTTGAAAGAAGCTTCAACCTACATTACGGAAATCGCCAACCTTCGTCCTTTCTTGCGCCAACCATTTGTTGGTCAGGCCGCATTTGCGCACAAAGGCGGAGTTCATGTCAGCGCGGTGCTCAAAGATTCTACCAGCTACGAGCATATTGACCCCCTGCTGGTCGGTAATGACCGCCGCGTGCTGCTTTCTGACCTTTCCGGTAAGAGCAATGTGCTCTACAAAGCCAAACAGTACGGCTATGACCTTGATAAAAACGATCCTGCGGTCCAGACTATTCTGGCCGACATCAAGGAACGTGAATCCATCGGTTTTGAATATTCCGCAGCTGAAGCATCCTTTGAACTGCTCTTCTTTAAAGCCATGGGCTGGTCCAAACGCTACTTTGAATTTATCAACTTCTTTGTTGTTGATGCCAAACGTAAAAATGATTCGGAGCCATTTTCCGAAGCAACGGTTATCGTAAAAGTCCATGGTCAGGAAAACCATACGGCTGCATCAGGGGACGGTCCGGTAAATGCGCTTGACAAGGCGCTGCGCAAGGCTCTTGAGCCTTTTTATCCGTCCCTGAAAGATGTTCGTTTACAGGACTTTAAGGTAAGAGTACTGTCTGGAGCTGTGCGTCAGGCAGCAGGTACAAGTTCTAATGTACGGCTGCTTATTGAATCCACTGACGGCAAAAGCCAGTGGACCACTATGGGCGTCAGCCACAACATCATTGAAGCGAGCTGGCAGGCCCTTGTGGACTCCATCAACTACAAGCTCTTCAAGGATGATCCTCAAAAATGGCCATCGAGATAACAGGAAAATATACCGAACCGTGTAAGATCTCCGTACTCTGCGACAACGAATCCCTGAATGACAAACTGGGTTGTGAATGGGGGCTTTCCATGGCTCTTGAGCTGCCCGGAAATGGAAGCTGGCTTTGGGATTGCGGTGCTAGTCCGCTTTTCTTGAAAAACGCAACCGAAATGGGGATCAAAGTAGAGGACGCCAAGGGAATTGCCCTTAGTCATGGACATTGGGATCACACCGGCGGCATGGACTCACTGATGGAAGCTGATTTCATGGGTCCGGTTTATGCTCACCCGGATTTTGCCAATAAAAGATATTCCCGACGCGGTAATGGCGAATCCAGAGATGCTTCCTTCCCCTGTGAATATCCAGGAACCATTATCGTCCGCGATGAAGTTGAATTGGATGACGGATTGTTCATGATCACTGAAATTCCACGTCGCGAAGGTTTGTTTGAAGCAACCGAAGGTCTGTTTCTCGATCCTGAAATGACGCAGCCTGATCCCGTTAAAGATGATGCTTTCCTGCTGCTTATGACCAACTCCGGACCTGTTGTGGTACTTGGTTGCTGTCATAGCGGTCTGGCAAATTCTCTTTATCATCTACGAGAGCTGACGGGCTTGGATTCAATTCATGCTCTCGTTGGCGGACTGCATCTATTTCGTACTGATGAGTCTGAGTTTGAGAACACCGCCAAGGTAATCGAAGAGTTCAATGTGCAGAAAATTGCAGCCGGACATTGCACTGGAAATGATGGACTTAAGTTCCTTAACCAAAGGATTTCCTGTGATGTTTTACCCATGGGATCCGGTTCCGTATATGAGTTCTGATTATGATCAGTTTCTGTAAAGAATTACGTACAGGTCAATAAAAAAGTCCCGTCGGCTAATGCTGGCGGGACTTTTCAATTTAGAGCTGTTTTTATAAATCAAAACCAAGAATTGCAGCCAGTTCTGGGTCTCTTTCGCCAATGAGGACTTTATCCCAGTAACAGTTTTGCATTTTCCACAAATCAAGTGGCAAATGAATTCGCTGTGCCCTCTCAATAATGCCTCTGAGGTTCCCCCAAAACGCAATCTCAGACTGCAGCATGGAGCAGATCTGCTGATTCAACTGTTCAATAAAATAATCCAGATCGGGATGTTCTTTGCCCACA
>PPCM01001393.1_pt1 | contig 11223 bp, 13 predicted proteins | sample 1555541 | NCBI WGS metagenome assembly PPCM01 (sample SAMN05284479, study PRJNA326546) | Marine sediment metagenome, whole genome shotgun sequencing project. | isolation source: marine sediment | place: Germany: Wadden Sea | collected 2012-09-05 | reverse complement strand
AGTAACTATATCGTGAAGGCTACACCTGTTCCCATCCCGAACACAGAAGTTAAGTTTCACAGAGCTGATGATACTTGGGGGGCAACCCCCTGGGAAAGTAAGACGTTGCTGGTTTTAAAAAGCAGTTTAAGGATAACCTTAGGCTGTTTTTTTATTTAAAATAATTCCATATATAAGATTATTTATACAGCAGAATAAATATATTTATTTCCATAGTGGTCATAGTAACTCCACTTTTGCATATTATTTACATGATATAGCAACAATATATGCATTGCATGTATCAATTGGTATCACTATGTTTTTAATAATTGTAATAGTTAATCATTTTATGTCTCTGTCAATTGACAGGGATGTAAATGTGGGTTAAAATATAGATGCAATTTAAATGACATAGTACCATAGGGGTATAGCGTTATTTTAAACAATCCGGAGGAAATTATTTTGGACCTGTTTGATCAGAAGAAAGAAAATAAATCATTAACCTCACTCATTTTTGATAAGATACGAGAAGATATACTCAATGATAGATATTTAGCTGGTGATAAGATTGTAGAAGCTAAATTAGCTGAAGAACTTGGAGTTAGTAGAACACCAGTTAGAGAGGCATTAAAGCAATTAGAATTAGATGGTCTTGTTGATAATATTCCTAATAGAGGAGTTGTTGTTAAAGGCATTTCAAATCAAGATATACACGATATTTATACAATTCGCGTTGCAATTGAAGGAATTGCAGCAAGATGGGCAGTTGAAAGAATGGATGATTCTGATGAATCAGTTATTGATGATTTAAAAGAAATTTTTGATTTAATGGAATTTTACACTTTTAAAAATGATACAGATAAATTCTTCGAATTAGATACAAAGTTTCATGAAACCATATATATGGCTAGTAAGAGTCGTTATTTGGAGCAGGTATTAAGAGATTTTCAATTGTTTATTAAAACAACTAGAAAGAAATCTTTATTATGCGAAGGCAGACCTAATTACGCACTAGGTGAGCATAAAGCTATATTAGAAGGATTTATTGAAAAGGACGCTGATAAAGCTTACAAAGCAACAGTAAGACATATTGAAGGTTCGAGAAAGAATGCGGAAAGCTTTAATAATAGATAAGTTGTAGTTAAGACTATCTTAGATAGTCTTTTTTTAGAATGGAGACATAAATGGAAATCAATTCAATTGTAAGTGAAATCAAAAAGTTAAAAAGAGAAAAAAATGCTGTAATATTAGCGCATAATTATCAAATTCCAGAAATTCAAGATATTGCTGATATAGTTGGTGATTCTCTTAAACTTAGTCAAGAAGCTGCAAAAACAGATGCAGATATTATTGTATTCTGTGGTGTTCACTTTATGGCTGAAAGCGCAAAAATTCTTAGTCCAACTAAGAAAGTACTATTACCTGCTATAGATGCAGGATGTCCGATGGCGGATATGATCACTGCAGAAAAATTACGTGATTATAAGAATGAAAATCCAGGTACAACAGTTGTATGTTATGTTAATTCATCAGCAGAAGTAAAAGCTGAGTGTGATGTATGTTGTACATCTTCAAATGCTTTAAAGATCGTTGAATCTTTGGAATCTGATAAGATTTTATTTGCACCTGATAGAAATCTTGGAAACTATATTAATCAGAAGTTACCAAATAGAAAAATGGAATTATGGAATGGTTTTTGTATAACGCATGAACGTGTAAAATCTGAAGAAGTTCAAATGGTAAGGAATAAAAAACCTGGCGTGCAAGTAGTTGTACATCCTGAATGTAACCCAACAGTTGTAGAATTAGCTGATTTTGTTGGTTCTACATCTCAAATTTTAGAACACATAAGGAACAGCGAAGATAAAGAATTCATAGTAGGTACTGAAATGGGTATTCTTCATACATTAAGAAAAGAGAATTTATATAAGAAATTTACTCTACTATCACCTTCATTAATTTGCTACAATATGAAGAAAACTTCACTAGAAGATGTCCTACATGTATTAAAAACAGAAGAAAATGAAATTTGTGTTGATGAAGCAATTCGCGAAAAAGCATATCATTCATTAAATAAAATGTTGGAACTATCAAAGGGGTAAGTCATGAAACGTTTACTACCAGCTTATGATGTTATCATTATTGGATCTGGTATTGCAGGTTTATTCACTGCAATGAGACTTGATTCAAGCAAACGTATTTTGGTTTTATCTAAGGATGAGTTGAAGTGTAGTAACACCAATCTAGCACAGGGAGGCGTTGCAGTCACTTTTGATTCAAATGATTTTGAAAGTCATGTATTAGATACTATGAAAACGGGTTTTTATTATAATGATGAAAACAGATTGAGAATATTGATTGAAGAAGGCGGTAGCAACATTGAGACCCTCATATCTATGGGGGTTAATTTTGATCGCGATTCTGATGGAAATCTCTTATTTACCAAAGAAGGTGGACATTCTAAAAGGAGAATTGTTCATTATAAAGATGTTACAGGTCAGGAAATCATAAGAGGCTTAATCGAGGCTTGTAATAAAAAAGATAATATTACTTTAATGGATCACATTTTTGTGACAGATGTCATTACAATGGATTCTACTGTATGTGGAGTTAAAGTAATTATAAATGATCAGATAGAGTCTATTTGTGCAACAAATGTAGTTCTAGCCACAGGTGGAATAGGTGGGCTATATGAACATACAACGAATTCGAGTATAGCAACAGCTGATGGTATTGCTATTGGTGTTAGAGCAGGTGCAACGGCACATGATATGGAATTCGTACAGTTTCATCCTACAGCTCTAAATAAAAAGAGTGATGCCCATTTTTTAATATCAGAAGCAGTTAGAGGAGAAGGCGGCATCTTAAGGAATGAAGCAGGTGATGCTTTTATGGATAAGTATCATCCTCTAAAAGATTTAGCACCACGCTCTATTGTATCAAAGGCAATAATTGAGGAGTCAAACAGACAAGGAAATCAAAATATTTATTTAGATGTAACGCATTTGCCAGAAACATTCATTGCAAATAGATTTCCCAATATATATAATGAATGCCTTAGCTATGGGTTAGATATGATAAAGGATTGGATTCCTATTGTACCTGTTCAACATTATATGATGGGTGGACTAAAGACAAATGATGCTGGAAGAACAAACATTAAAGGTTTATATGCATGTGGGGAAGTTGCATGTACAGGTGTTCATGGTGCCAATAGAATGGCAAGTAATTCACTCTTAGAAGCATTGGTTTTTGCTAATAGAGTTGCAGACGATATTAATAGAAGTAATTTAGTTTTAACTAAAATAGATAAGATTATTGAAGTTATAGATGAAACATCTTGTGTCAAATCTCATACATATAAACAACAGCTTAAGCATATTATGAGTGAGTATGTATTTATTTTTAGAAAAAAAATTGATCTGATTAATGCTTTGAAGTTAATGAACGAAATGGATGTAAGTGAATTTGATAAATGCCACTCACAGGAAGCTTTTGAGCTTAGGAATATGATACTTGTTGCTAAATTAATTATTGAGGCTGCTATTAAAAGAGAGATATCTCTGGGCAGTCATATTATAGAAGGAGAATAATCATGTTATCAAATTATAAGATTGATCCAATTATTATAAGAGGGCTTGATGAGGATATAAGTTATGTAGATGTGACCTCTGATATACTATTATCTAAAAGTGATTATTCCGTTGCTGAAATGAAAACCAAAGCAAAAGGTGTGATTGCAGGCTTAGAAGTAGCAAAACGTGTATTTGAGTTGGTTGATCCAAATTTAATTATTGAAATACTTATTGAAGATGGAAGTTATGTCTTGGAACATACAGTAATTTTTCGTGTGTCTGGTTCATCAAGAAGTATATTAAAGGGTGAACGAGTTGCATTAAACTTACTACAAAGAATGTCTGGTATTGCTACAATGTCATATTATTATGCTAAAGAAGTTGAAAACTTTCCAATGAGAGTTGTAGATACTAGAAAAACAACACCGGGTTTAAGAATATTAGAAAAGTATGCTGTTAAACTAGGTGGATGTAGTAACCACCGATTTAATTTATCAGATGCTGTGATGATAAAAGATAATCATATTAAAGCAGTAGGAAGTATAAAAAAGGCTGTAGATCTTGCCAAGCAAGAAGTACCTCATACTACTAAAATAGAAGTTGAAGTTGAATCATTAAATCAATTAGAAGAAGCATTAGACTCTGGGGCAGATATTATTATGCTTGACAATATGTCGAATGAATTAATGGCAGAAGCGGTAAAGATCAATCAAGGGAAAGCAATATTAGAAGCATCGGGGAATATTACTAGAGAAAGATTAAAAAGCATTGCTGAAGTAGGTGTAGATGTTGTTTCGGTTGGTGCACTCACACATTCTGTTAAAGCCTTTGATATTAGTATGAATATTATAAAATAAGTTCTTAGGGACTTATTTTTTTTCCTGATATGCCTCACACTCTTTACCAGAGGATTTCAAAACAATCTGAGAAGGCATAGCATATGATTTAAAGCCAAAAAATTTACATCCCCTAGGCTTGTTTGGATCCCAGGTTATATAGTAATAATTACATTTCATACAGTTAATTCTCATATTAAGCCACCTCATTTGATTCATTCTTGATTTATAGTATAATATATTTAGCTAAAAAAAACTATACACAGCTATTAGTAGATATGTGTATATCTTTTAAATTGATAGGAGTTATCAACAATGGTAATAGGTATTTTTGATTCTGGAATGGGTGGTCTCAGTGTTTTATATGAGGCAATGAAGATGTTACCAAATGAATCGTTTATATATTTTGGTGATTCAAAAAATGCACCATACGGTATAAAATCTAAAAATGAAGTTATTGATTTGTGCATTGATATATGTGATTATTTTATAGAACGTAAAGTAGATGCTATAGTTGTTGCATGTAATACAGCAACAAGCGCAGCTATTAAGGTTCTGAGAAACAAGTATGAAATACCTATTATTGGAATGGAACCTGCGTTAAAACCCGCTGTAGAATTAAATCATGGAAAAGGTATCGCTGTTATGGCTACACCCATGACCTTAAAAGAAAAAAAGTTTAATAATTTGATGACTAAAGTTGCTTCATCTACTAAGGTATACAAAATACCTGCGCCGAGAATTGTAGAGTTAATTGAACAAGAAATTATTGATTCAGAAGAAATTATAGAAGTCGTAGAAGGATACTTTAAAGAAATAAAGGATGATATTGAATGTGTTGTATTAGGTTGTACACACTATATCTTTATTAAAGAATTCATCAATAAGGTATTAGGTGATTCCATTAATGTCCTAGATGGCAATATTGGTACTATTAATCAACTTAAGAAGAAATTACTGGAAGGCTCATATAAACAGGAAACAGATAGATTCATTGAAATTATTAATTCAGCTGGGCAAGATAAAGTTGAGCTATCTAAGAGATTACTAAAGATGTTAGAGGATAGATATGGAAATAAGTAAAAAGGAAATTGAAATAATCGATAAAAAACTAATTGAATTAGTTGAGGAGCAAATATTGACTCCAAAACATGAGCAAATTATTCGTTTAAGATACGGAATAGGTTGTGATCAAGCAGATTTCAAATTGATGCTAAAAATATGTAGATTAAAACCGAAAGATATGAAGAAAGAGTTGCTAATGGCTGAAAAAAGAGTTTTTAATATTCTCAAAAAGAGATTGTAATTATTTAAGAATTAAAACGAGAGATAATAGGTATCTCTGGTATTTACCGAATTGAATATAAGGTAGAAATAAAAATGGTACAGTCTAAAATGCCATTATTCTGTACTAGATAAGAGAAAAGTTAAACAGAGCTAAATCAGCTCTGTTTTTTTATATCTTCGAGGAATTGTTTTATTTTATCTATACCAGTAAAAATTGTATCCATATCAGCAGCGTATGTGATTCTTATATAATCATCCAAACCAAAGGCTATACCAGGAACAACTGCTAATCGATACTGATCCAATAAAATATTGGATACCTCTAAAGACAAGCTATTAGTACTACTAAAGAAAGGTTTTAGTTTTGAGATGTTAATAAAAGTATAAAAAGCACCATCAGGTCTGACAATCGACAAATCATCAATTTCTTCTAACATTTCTATTAAATTATTTCTTCTTTCGCAATAAGTTTTAACCATGTTTTGTGTATCGGATTCACAACTGTTGAGAGCTTCTACAGCAGCCCATTGTGTTATTGTACATGGATGGGATACAAGATGCCCTTGAATAGAGGACATTGCATTTATTAGATTAGCATTTGCTGCAGCATATCCTAATCTCCATCCAGTCATTGCTGCTGATTTTGATAAACCATTTATTGTTATTGTTATATCTTTTGCTTCATTTGATATACTTGCCACTGAAGTAAATGAATCATCAAATACTATTTTTTCATATATTTCATCTGCCAAAATGTAAATATTGTTTTCAATACATAATTTAACTAGAGCTTCTAATTCACTTCTTGTATATATGGCGCCAGTCGGATTTGATGGATTAGTAATAAAAATAGCCTTAGTTTTATTACTAATCAATGAATGTAATTCATCTGCTTGTAGTTTAAACGAATTTTTCTCCTTCGTATCAGCAAAAACAGGAATACCATTTAAGAGTTTTACCATTTCAGGATAACTCGTCCAATACGGTTTTGGAATAATAACTTCATCATCAGGATTTAAAATTGCTAATAATGCATTTGAAATAGAATGTTTAGCGCCACTTGAAACAATAATTTCATCAGTATTGTAAGATATATTGTTATCTCTATTTAATTTTTTTATGATTGCCTGCTTCAATTCTAATAATCCTGAAGCAGCGTCGTACTTTGTTCTATTAGTGGTGATTGCTGAAATTGCAGCTAACTTAGCCTTTTCAGGTGTGAAAAAATCTGGTTCACCAATACTTAAGTTTGTAACCTCAATACCCTGCTTTTTTAGTTCGTTTACCTTTGTACTGATACCTATTGTCACAGAAGGCGAAATAATTGATGTTCTATTTGCTAACATAAGAATCCTCCAAATCATTAAGTTTATATAACAAGTCAAACCATTGTAGAACAAGGTATCAGATACTTGATATAATAAGATATCTAAATAGTATCATAATTTACTTAATAAAATAAGTCTAAAAATAATATGGTGAAATCATGAATAATATGTTATTGACAAAGATACTAGGTGTTTCTTTCATTTTTGTTTTAGTTGCAGTGATAGCATTAATCAATATACTAAGGATTAATTATCATCTAAATAGACAAGAAGTAGAAAATACCGTAGAATCTAATAGTACAAAACTATATGAAGTAGGCAAGAGGAAAAAATCGTGAAATTGTTTGAAAAACTAATATCTATAAAAAATGAGGAGTTAGTATCATTTCATGTTCCAGGCCATAAGTATACAAAACTATATGAGCCTTATATGAATCAGATAAACAATATTTTGGAAATTGATTTAACAGAAATTCCAGGTACAGATGATTTGTTTGATTCTAAAACTTGCATAAAGTCTTCACAAGATGCTTTAGCTAAACTTTTAAATACAAAAAAGAGTTACTATCTTGTTGGAGGAACTACATCTGGCATTTATGCTATGATCATGTCAGCAACAGTGCCTGGTGACACTATTTTGGTTGCAAGAGACTGTCATCGTGCTGTGTACGATGGTGTTTTTTTAGCTCAACTTCATGCAGAATATATAGATCCTATTATGAAGTATGGTATTCCAATGGGGATAACAGCTGATCAAGTTAAAGAAGCTATTCTAGCAAATCCTCATATAAAAGCTCTTGTATTAACTTATCCTAATTACTATGGGATTGGAACAGACCTTAAAAGTATAAAAAAAATTTTAGATGAACACAACATTACACTTCTTGTTGATGAAGCTCATGGTGCACATTTATTTTTAAGTGATCAATTAATGCCTTCAGCAATCGATATTGGTGCAGATTTAGTTGTTCAGAGCAGTCATAAGAGTTTACCTGTAATGACTCAAGCCTCTGTGATTCATTTAAATTCTGATAAAATATCTGATAAAAGACTAGAAATGATGCTAAATCTACATCAAACATCAAGTCCATCTTATGTTTTGATGTCATCATTAGATATTGGTTATGATATTGTAGAAAAACAAGGTATAAGTTTGATGAAAAAATTACTGAATAATGTAGGTAATCTAAGAGAACAAAAAAAATATTTTTTAGATGAATCTGATTTACCAGATGGATTTTTTCTAGATCCTACTAAGCTAACTTTACTGGGAATTAAATATAATTTCAATCCAGTTTTTATCGAAGATGATCTTAGAAAAAATGGTATTCAAATAGAATTTTCTAACGATAAAGTTGGTGTTTTAGTTGCTAGTATTATGAACACTAACAAGGACTTTGATTATTTGATTAAAACAATGGAAATGTTGAAATTTAAATGTTATAGTGGTATAGATATAGTAGATTATAATAAGAGTTTTATTCAAAAAATGTCAATTCATAAAGCTTTTTATGGAGAGCAAAATCAAGTAGAATTAGATGAAGCTTATGGTAGAATTTCAGCACAATATATTATACCTTATCCACCTGGAATTCCATTAATTATTCCTGGTGAATTAATTAGAAAAGAAAAAATAAAGTTAATTAATGAGATGTTAGTGAGAAAAATTAATATTATTGGTATAGAATCAATGAGTAGTAAAATTCAAGTCATTTCTGACTAGGAGGAAAAATGAAACAAGAATTATTTGAGTGGATAAAGTCGATTATTTTTGCGGCTGTTTTTGTGTTTGTATTGCAATTGTTTGTAGTACCAACAACTATATATCATACATCAATGGTACCAACATTACAGCCGAAAGATATGGTTATTATTCAAAAGACAAAAGATGTAGGTAAAGGTGATATTATTGTTTTTAAATCAGATATGATTTTTGGTGAATCGGGTGTGAAGGAACTTCCTTTTTATAGAAGGTTATTTGTGAATGAGAATACAAGAAAAAAATTGATTAAGCGTGTCATAGCTGGACCTGGTGACAAAATAGTTATAGAAGGTGCTGATGTTTATGTTAATGATGAACTCTTGGATGAACCTTATATTAATGATTCTGGTTACGATACAGTTTTCTTTGAGCAAATACCAGAAGGATACTATTTTGTAATGGGTGATAATAGACGATTTAGTATGGATAGTAGAAATCCAGATATAGGTTTAATAGAAGAAGAAAGAATTGTTGGTAAAACAACTTATAGGATATTCCCACTAAGTAAATTTGGAAAAATAGATGAGTTTTAATAAAGTTATAGGACATGATAAGACTTGTGCCTATTTTCAGGAATTGATAAAAAAAGAAACACTGCCTCATGCAATTATGCTTGAAGGAAAGGTAGGAGTTGGTAAAACCACTTTAGGTAATGCTTTGTCTTCAGCAATATTATGTGAAACTGAAACTGGTGATGCTTGTGGTATTTGCAGAAGTTGTTTGAAAATGTCACATCATAATCATCCAGATTTTATGATTATTGAACCTGAAGGTACACAAATAAAAAATGCGCAGATTGAGCTATTTCAAGAGTTCATCAGCATTAAACCTTACGATGGATATTATAAAGTTGTTATAATTAAAGATGCAGATAAGATGAATGCATCATCACAAAATAGAATACTAAAGACTTTAGAAGAACCGCCATTGCATATTGTTATCATCATGTTAACTACGAATTCTGAAGCTCTGCTACCTACAGTATTGTCTAGGTGTCAAATTATTAAGTTGAATGGACTTAATCAAGACATTATATTTAAGTATATTCAATCAAATTTCGATTCTAATGAAGCGGATATAATTGCAAAGTTAGCAGATGGTTCAATCGGTAAAGCTATTGATTATTTAACTTCTGAAGGTTTTAAGGCAATTCAAGATCATACAGAGCAAATTTTAAATGCAATACATATGAAAGAAAAGGCAAAATTACTTGAGCAGCTTTCATATTTTAACAGTGAAAAAGAAAACATTCAGAAGATATTGGATTATATGATATTATGGTATAGAGATATACTTTTATTTAAACAGGCAAAAGCAAAACATCTGTTGATTCATAGCAAATCGTTGGATATTATAAAGAAGTTATCTAGAAATCTTTCATTAAGTAAGATTATAAAAAATATAGAAGTTATTGAGCTTACAAAGAGGAAATTAAGACAACATGGACATTTCGAGCTAACAACGGAAGTTATGTTGATTCAATTATTGGAGGACTAAATGGTTACGGTCATTGGAGTAAGATTTAAAAAAGCTGGTAAAATATATTATTTTGATCCAGACAATATTGATACATCAGATGCCAAACATGTTATTGTTGAAACAGCAAGAGGTGTAGAATTTGGTAATTTGGTTATTAATAAGCGACAAATACCTGATGATGAGGTGATTGCACCTTTGAAAAAGGTATTAAGGGTAGCAACAGAAGAAGATATAAAGACGCATGAAGAGAATCAGTCAAAAAAATCTGAGGCATTCAGTATTTGCTTAGAAAAAATAAGACATCACAAATTAGAAATGAAATTAATTGATGTGGAATATACATTTGATAACAATAAAGTAATCTTTTACTTTACTTCAGATGGCAGAGTTGATTTTAGAGAATTAGTTAAGGATTTAGCATCTGTTTTTAGAACAAGAATTGAGTTAAGACAAATTGGTGTAAGAGATGAAGCCAAGATGTTAAATGGTATTGGCTCTTGTGGTAAAAGACTTTGTTGTGCTAACTGGCTAGGAGATTTTGAACCCGTATCTATTAAAATGGCGAAAGATCAAAATTTATCTTTGAATCCAACAAAAATATCTGGTATTTGTGGTCGCTTAATGTGTTGTTTAAAGTATGAGCACGAAGTATATCTTGAATTGAAAAAAGGAATGCCTAAAGATGGTGAGATGATTAAAACACCTGATGGAAAAGCAATTGTTATGAACACTCAAACAATACGTGAACTCGTAAAAGTACGATTAATTGTTGGTGAAGAAGATGGAAAACCTGTTCTAGATGAAGATATTAGTGTTTATAAGAAAAGTGAAATTAAAAGAATAAGAAGAAACCCACCTCAAAAGAAGCAACAAAAAGAGCAAGGGAAAGAACAAACTAAAGAGCAGGGGTAACCTGCTCTTACTTTTGGAGTTAATATGTTAGAAAATGAACGTTATGATTTAATACAAAAAAA
>PPCM01001392.1_pt1 | contig 11224 bp, 12 predicted proteins | sample 1555541 | NCBI WGS metagenome assembly PPCM01 (sample SAMN05284479, study PRJNA326546) | Marine sediment metagenome, whole genome shotgun sequencing project. | isolation source: marine sediment | place: Germany: Wadden Sea | collected 2012-09-05 | reverse complement strand
GCCTACCAAGCCTGTTTGGACTTGATACGTGCAGCCTTACCTTTAAGGCCACGCAGGTAGTAGATGCGGCTGCGGCGTACTTTACCTTCAGCAACTACCTCTACACGCTCGATGTAGGGGGAGTGTACGGGGAAAACACGCTCAACGCCGATACCGTCAGAAATTTTGCGGACGGTGAAGGTGGAGTTGGTGGTACCATTACGGTAACGGAGAACAGCACCCTGGAAAACCTGGATACGTTCTTTTTCACCTTCGATAATACGCAGGTGTACCTTTACAGTGTCGCCTGCTTTGAAAGCGGGCATATCAATACGCATTTGTTCGCGTTCGATGTTTGCAATTACGTTGCTCATTTCGCTACTCCTTATATAAATTTCTTTGCGGCACCCGAAGGCGGATCTACCAGGCGTCTTTAAGCAGCCTGTCGACCGTGATCGCCACCGCACTTCTTACTGATAGATGGTTGTATCCGTCCATGAACCTTATGGGCCGTAAGCTGCCCTCAGCCATGTCCAGAATTTCGGGAGCCAACCCGTGCCCGGTACCGAAGACCAGCAGTACGGGATCATCCTGCAGCATCTCACGAACCCTGTTCATGGTCAGGCTGCCCGCGCCCCTTGCGCTGGTGGTCACCAGTATCGGCTTCTTACCCGTTCCCGACTCGATATGCTCCACCACATCTTGAAGGGAATCCTTAACTCCTACTTTGGAAAAAGCTGCGGCTCTATCCGGGTTGAACTTACTGCCCGGACCCGAGGTCCAATGTGAAATGATCCTCTCGGCCAGTTTCTTCTGGTCCTCGATTGGAGTCACCGCAAAAAATCCGCTAATTGAGTAAGAGCGGGAAACGCGGGACATATCGTGAATATCGAGGTTTGTCAAAGAAACAGCGGCTTTTTCTCCAAATTTATTTAGCACCGGATAGTGCACCAGAGCCATATAAAGATTTTTTCCCAAACGTTTTCGGGGTATTGTGCGCAAATAACGCACATCATCTTTTTTTAACCCTTCTGCTTCGGCCAGAAGCTCGGGACGCGCATCCAAGGTTGCATCCAGAGACTCTTTTCTTCTCCATTCTTCGATCAAAGCATGGTTGCCTGAGGAAAGCACTTCCGGCACTTTCAGTCCGCAAAATTCTGCAGGACGGGTATAGTGTGGATACTCGAGCAGGCCAGAAGAAAAGCTTTCTTCCGTACCGGATTCTGCATGGCCCATAAAATCAGGCAGCAGACGGGCTACAGCTTCAATAAGGCACATGGCCCCAGCTTCGCCCCCGTTAAGCACGAAATCCCCTACGGAGACGGCCTCTACGGGGTAAATATCTTCAAAACGGGCGTCAATGCCTTCATACCTTCCGCAAACGAGGGTCAGCTCCTCTTCCTTGGAAAGCTCTACAGCCAGCTTCTGGGTCAGGGGACGTCCTTTGGGCGAAAGCATGATCAATCGCTTACCTTTGGGACACCCTCCCTCCTTTGCCGGAAGAATACCTACGGAGTCCAGAGCCTTGGCGATGGGGTCAATAAACATGACCATGCCCGGCCCACCGCCGTAGGGGCGGTCATCAACTGATTTATGGCGGTCTGTTGTAAACTCGCGGGGATCGACCTTATTGAAAGAGACAATGCCCTTTTCAACGCCTTTACCCATGAGTCCGTGCGACAGCGGTGAATCAAAAAATTCAGGAAAGAGTGTAACCAGATTAAATTTCACTATGTCCAGCCTTGGAATCTAAAAAAGCGGCACTCTGACCTATTTCTTTTTCTTCCCGTTATCTTTCTTGTCCGCGAGATAGATATCGAGCAACCCTGCAGGAGGGTCGACAACAATCTTTTCCGCATCAAGATCAACAGACAATACAAATTCTTCAACAGCGGGGAAAAGAATTTCCTTTCCCTCTGAAGAAGAGATTACCCAAGTTTCCTGCCCTGGGGCGAGGATAAAGTTCGAAATGGTTCCAACCACAGTCCCGTCTTCGAGTTCGACGGCCATGCCTTCAAGTTCATACATGTAGACTTCATCATCCCCGGTTGCGGGAAGATCTTTCTCAAGCACAAGAATTTCCATACCGCGCAAGGCTTCCGCCTCGTCACGGCCTTCAATTCCCTTGAAGGTCAACAGCACGCGCCCTTTGTGTTTCCGCGAAGAGCGCACAACAAAACGACGGGGTTTTTGCCCTTCCTTAGCCAAGTACAGACAGGGCACCTCGTCGAAGAGAAAAGGGGAATCTGCATGAGATTCGATGCAGACTTCCCCCCTGAGACCATGTGGTTTGACCACCTCGGCAACTACAAGCATTTCCATAGTAGCCTACCGTTGGTCCGGTTCGTTTGCCTCTATTCCAGAATTTCCAGAACAGAGCGTTTTCTCACCTTGGTTGACGCAGCACCAAGCAGGGTTCTCATGGCACGCGCGGTGCGTCCCTGTTTGCCGATAACCTTACCAAGGTCTTCTTTCGCGACCTTAAGTTCGATTACGGAAGTCTGCTCCCCTTCGATCTCGGTGACAACTACTTCTTCTGGATTGTCAACAAGCGATTTCGCGATGTACTCTACTAAATCCTTCAACATGCCAACAACCTCCGCTTCTGATTTCGAGTGTGTACCGTGAGTAGTGAAGAAGAATTCGAACCTGGTGAGATACGAACCCTAAGAATTAGCTTTGAGGAGAGATTTAACAGTATTGCTAGGCTCTGCGCCTCTCTCAAGCCACTTCTCTACTTTTTCCTTGTCAATTTTAACTTCAACAGGCTCAACCATAGGGTTGTAATAACCGCAGAAGTCCAGAGGACGACCGTCACGTCTGGTTTCGCTGTTGATTGCTACGATTCTGTAAAAAGGGCGTTTTTTGGAGCCCATACGGGTCAGTCTGAGTTTAATAGCCATTGTCTACTTTCCCCCATATAATCTTAAATTAAGTGGTTCGTTAATAAATTGCAAGCAAATGCCCACAAAAAACTATTTCTTCTTTTTCTTGCGGGTTTGCTTTTTAAGCTTTTTCTTTTTACGGGCAAGGAGGGTTTTTTTGCTCTTGGTCTTGGAAGCCTGAGACATGCCGCCCATTCCTTCCATACCTTCCAACCCTTCCATACCGGGCATTCCCGGCATTCCTGCACCGCCGCCAAGTCCGGGCATTCCGGGCAGATTCGGCATATTGGGCATTTTACCCTTTCCGCCTTTACCACCCATCATTTTCTTCATCATCTTGCTCATCTGCTCAAAATTCTTGAGCATCTGATTAACCTCTTCGAGCTTAACACCGGAACCTTTCGCAATCCTCTGCCTACGGCTGGGATTAATAAGCTTGGGCTGCCTGCGTTCCTCCATGGTCATGGACGAGATGATGGCTTCTATCCTGTTCAGTTCCTTATCCGGGATCTCCATATCGCCGAGCTGCTTGGTCAGCCCTCCGAGTCCGGGGATCATTTTCATGATCGACCCCATGGAACCGATCTTCTTCATTCTGCGCATCTGGGTGCGAAAATCTTCAAGGTCGAATTTGGCCTTGCGGAATTTCTCGGTCAGCTTTTCAGCTTCGCCCTCATCCATCACCGACTGGGCTTTCTCGATCAGGGAAAGTACATCCCCCATGCCGAGAATTCTTGAAGCGGCCCTGTCCGGGTAGAAGAGTTCAAGCTCGGAAAGCTTTTCACCCACACCGACAAACTTAACGGACTTACCAGTAACTGATTTGATGGAGAGCGCCGCACCGCCTCGGGCATCACCATCCATTTTGGTAAGGACTACACCGGTAACATCCAGTTTGTCATCAAAAGTGGAAGCTACGTTGACAGCGTCCTGCCCTGTCATCGCGTCAGCCACGAAAAGGATTTCATCCGGGGTGCAATATTCCTTGATGGAGGCAAGTTCATCCATCAGGGGTTCATCAATATGCAACCGTCCGGCTGTATCAAAAAGCAGAACATCACAACCGGCTTCTTCCGCCTTGACCATCGCGTCGCGGCAGATATCCACGGGACTCATTTCCGTTGTGGAAGGGTAAACCGGTATATCCAGCTGTTTGGCCAGCACATTGAGCTGATCAATCGCAGCAGGACGGTAGACGTCGGCAGGAACAAGGTAAGGCTTGAACTTCTTGCGCCGCAAATACAAGGCAATCTTGGCGGAAGAAGTGGTCTTACCGGACCCCTGAAGGCCGACCATCATAATTTTGGAAAGCTTGCCCTTGGTGAGCTGCAATCCTTCCTGCTCGCCGCCGAGCAGCTCGGTAAGCTCGTCGTTAACGACTTTGATTACCTGTTGTCCGGGAGAAAGGGACTTCTGGACCTCCTGTCCGAGAGCGCGCTCCTTTACCTTCTCCACAAAGTCTTTAACGACTTTGTAGTTAACGTCCGCTTCGAGAAGGGCAAGGCGCACTTCACGCATTCCGGCCTGGATGTTCTTTTCATCCAAGCGTCCCTGCCCCTTGAAATTCTTAAAGGCTTCGGAAAGTCTATCTGATAGGCTGTCAAACAATTCTCTTACTCCGCCGGCTAAGCATTTTTACGCACAAAAATCTTAAAAGCTCTACCTTTTCTTGATTTATGCTGATTGCGTAAAGAAAGGGGTTGTCTGTTAAAGCTTTTATCTACCCAAGTCAAGTGAAGAGTCATATCAAGTTTTTGGAAAATCACAAACACTTATCGTCCACCTTTAAAAAATTACTTGCAATATCTCTTGCCTTTTCAAGCAATGAACCGTTTAATTGCAGAATATTACATAACCCTGTTCACGCATTTCAAGGAGGGACACAATGCCCAACATCGTCAAGGCGGAAGAATTTCATCTGGTAGACCCTATGGGAAGGCTGCGGTCTAAAATCTACATTTCCAATGAAGGAAAAGTTGTTGCCGACGTTTACGACTCCACTGGAACTCTAAACAACCGCGTGGACCTGCAGAAAAACCTGAAAGTAGGCCCCACCGCCCACCAAAATGTTGCCCCCCACAAGAAAGAGACACTCGGAGCATGGCATGCACGCATTGCCAATGAAGTAAAACTCGCTCAATCCAAACTGCACGTCGGATCTTACAAACTCTATATCGACTTCGTAGAAAACAATACCGTGGCCAGTGGCAAGTACCTCAACGAAGTAATTGAAATTTCCGGCGAAATAGTAGATGTTTCTACAAAAGGATTCGGCGACCTGCATGTTGGACTGAAAGGTATTTCCAACTTCACCGCCGAAGTAATCTGTCACTTTACCGAAGACCTGATCCCGGTCGTCAGCAACCTCAAACCGGGCGTAAAAGTTCGCATTAAGGGGAAATGCACTGAATACGTCAACAAACGGGTAAAAATCTGGGGCTGCCAGCTGCTGTAAAGCATCTCTGTCTAATACTTTCTGTCCGGGACGGCAAATATTCTTATGCCAGTATCAAAACCGCTGCGGAAAGCACTGCAACACACAGCCGATGAATGCATAGACTGCGGAAAATGCATGACATACTGCCGTTTCCTCGCAGAAAGCGGCTCCCCGCTCTCTATCGCTTTAACTGCACTTTCAGCTGATGAAACCGTAGATGCCCTTTCCCACAGGACCTACGATTGCTCAGCATGCGGACTGTGCTCAGCCGTATGCCCGGTTAATGCAGAACCTGATAATATTTTCACGGAACTGCGTTACCATGCCCAAGCCAATGGCATATTCAAACTGGACCAGTACGCTCCGTTGTTAAATTACGAGAGACTGGGCCAGCGCTTCCCATTCAAGGGTGAATCTCTCCCGGAAGGCTGCACCACCGTATTCTTCCCCGGATGCACTCTTCCGGCCATGTTTCCGGACGCAACCAGAATCGCTTTTAAAATCTTGAAACGAAATAACCCCAAAACGGGACTGGTGCTGAACTGCTGCTCAAAACCTTCAAAAATGCTGGGGTTGAAAAGCAAATACGAAGAAAGCCTCTCTGCGCTGGTGCACACCCTTGAACGCAAAGGGATAAAAAAGATACTGACCGCCTGCCCCAACTGCCACGTTACGTTTAAACAATTCAACACCCGGCTTGAAATTGTTTCAATTTATGAAGAGCTAAAGAAATCCAGTTTCTTACCGGTCACCCCAAGCGTCAAAGAAGTAACCGTTCACGACCCCTGCGTTACCCGATCTGAAGACAGCATCCACAAGGCTGTGCGTGAACTTCTTAAAGCAATGGGGGTTCGGGTCCTAGAGATGAAACATAACAAAAGCAATACCCTCTGCTGCGGTGAAGGCGGAGGAACCAATATGCATAACAATGCTTATGCACGAAACTGGTCCCGCAAAAGAATTAATGAAGCTCAGCGGACCGGCGTTCCCATGGCCACGTATTGCGCCGGATGCGTAAACTTTCTGGGAAGCGACTATCCTACAGCCCACATATTGGACCTGCTGTTGGTTAAACGAAAATCAATCCCTAAACCCGTAGCCTTCCCTTTCAATTATTTAAATCGATTGATTTTTAGGTTTACCGCCCTCTAACATTTTTTTTACTCCGGGGCTTCTAATCCTGAACAGATACATGTAACACAATTGCCAATGAGTTCAGAAAATACAGCCATAACAGCCTCAGAGTTTCCGCTGGCCCTGTTCAGTCTCGGACTACCTCTGACTTATGCAGCCTTCTCGCTGAGCGGAGGCACTGCACCCGCAAATCTTGCTGAAATACTTGCCACCGGGATGGCCATCCTCGGCCTACTTCTGGAATTAATGCGCAGCGAGAAAAAAACAGCATGGCCACTTTGGCTTACAGCAGGAATCCCTGCTCTGTTCATCTGCTGGATATCATTCAACAGCTTAGCACATCTGACCCGCCCCCTGCTGAACCTTCTACCGCTATTGATGGAAAGTAGACTCCTGATATTTCTGCTGATCACTGTTCTATGGCTGACTATATTCCCTCCCCCTACGCCCAATCAGATTTCCTTTTGGTCAGGGTGGCTCAGCCTGCTGATATGTATCGAATTCACATGGCGCTTCTTTGTCCTGCACCAACCAGAGACCCCCGGTCTTTTCGGGATACAGAGCATCACCGGGCCGATCCTTTTGGCAGGATATTGCGCCACTCTGCATAATCATGAAAAAAACAGGCTTGCCCGGATGATTATTTTAGCAGGCATATTCTGCTCCCTAGGACGGGACGCCATGATCGGCGCAGTACTTACCCGCCTTTTATTCGGCCCTAAAGGCGGACTGAACAAATTCATGCTGGTCATCTGTATGCTTTTCTTTGCCTACCTATCCCTGCAGGTACAGGAAATGACTTTCATGAACCGTCAGGACCTGCCGTCTTACTGGCTCTGGTTCACCCTTCTTGATACACTCGGCAATAGTCTGAATCATATTTTATTAACCGGATTTCCCCTGACTTCCCCCCTGCCTCTGGATGTCCCCCCTTCTTTGTGGACAATCTGGCATGGACAGCAGCACGTTTGGACCGGATCTGGGATCTTCCTATTTCATGTGCAACCCTTCTGGCTTCATATGCTTGCGGCATGGGGGCTGGCCGGACCATGCTTTGTGGCTGTTGTGTTCGCTGCTCTCTACAGGCGCTACCCTTCAGATATGATGGGTGGTTTGATTACTGCCGTGACCGTCACCGGCTTTCTTTGCCCGCTCTTCTTTTCACCAGCCACCGCGCTGATCCTTTTCCCGGCATTTATCGCCGCCACTGCTCCTGAAGTCCAATCCTTCAGGTTTGAGTAGTATCAACAAATTCTTTAATCCTCTCTCCTGACCGGCTAATAAAGATTAAGCTACAATTTGTAGCTTTTCTGATTTCATTATGTATTACTTTTGTATTACATTTTAATTTCTTTTGAGCACAAATTAAAAGCTAGGATGTCTAGTTTTCAATTACTTATATAGGATTAATTTAATATCATCTTGTAATACAAATGTATTGACATTTGTGTCGTAACCGGTAAGATCAACTCAAACAAAGCAGGTTAAGCAGACACAATGAGCAGAAAAGTAAAATCCGTAAGAGTTCCAATAGAACTTGAAACTCTCAATCTTTCCAAACTGATCCGGGAGTTCGAGAACTACCTGCGAGATCTGGAATCTGCCACATTGTTGAAGCAGGACGGCAACCGCGAAGCAGCGGAAGCTCTGATCAAGACAAGGCAGTTGGACTTGGGAAAGAGAATTGCCAAAATGATATGGGAAGCCAGAGTCGAGTATGGTAAAATTAAGTAGATCTTAGTTTGTAATACAAATGTTTACATATCGTAGTACAAAACGACATCGAAACATAACTCAAGATCAGGGTTGCCATCATGAAACCAAAAAAAATCAGCGAAAGCAGAACATTAATGACTTACCGCGTCTTACCGCAGGACACCAACCCTGCCGGTAACCTGCACGGGGGCGTACTGCTCAAGCAACTGGATCTGGTCGCCGCCACATGTGCCATGCGCCATGCACGCAAGCCTGTGGTGACTGCATCAATCGACCGCATGAATTTCCTGCGGCCTGCATATGTAGGCGAACTCATCAACCTGCACGCCAATGTAAACATGGTCGGCAGGACTTCCATGGAAATCGGAGTCCGGGTTGAAGCAGAGAATCTTTTGACAGGCGAGATCAGGCATACAAATTCAGCCTACCTCACCTTCGTGGCCATGGGTGAAAATGGAAAGCCTTCCCCGGTCCCGGCACTGATCCTTGAGACCGGTGTGGACCACAGAAGAAATAGGGAAGCACTTGAACGCAGGGCCGTTCGTAAAGAAGAAAGGATAAGGGAAACCGCGTCCGCTGCGCGAACACCTGCAAAATAGGAGCAGAGATTAAATCTCATCATACACAGCTCGAATAGTACGCATTACGTCCGAAGTCAGCCGAATGTGTACTGGATTGCACCTGCCAGCAGATTGCAAGCTACTCCGAGTCTGGTTTCTGGCCGGGAGCTCCACCCTCCCGGCTAAACATTTCGGCATCCTGCTCCTAGGGCGCCCGGTCGGGATAAACCCGATCCAGGCCGGGCGCCGCGCTTTTCAACACCATCAAGGCCGGAAAGCCCCGGTATGCGAACATTCGCATACCGGGGCTTTCCACATTTTAATAAAACTCAAATATACTTCAATGTAGAGATCAATCATCTACACAGTTTGCCCTTTGACTTTCAATGAAAACCTATCGGCAAGCAGCAAGGGGTAATTTTCGGCCTATACCAATACCTTTATGAGTTAATGAAGCTTCGTATGCCCAACACTCAACACCGACTTCGAGAGCCTTATAAAACAGTACTGCATACTCTGGATCGATAAAATTAGCCGGACCAAAACAATATCCGTCGTTACGCTGAACGAAAAAGAAAAGCGCTACCCGATCGCCCTTTGAAGCCAGATCCATGAGTTCCATAAGATGCTTTCTTCCGCGCTCGGTCTGAGCATCGGGAAAATAGGCCACATCATCTTCTACAAGGGTAACATTTTTGCACTCCACCCAAAGATCAGGAAGCTTACCTGAATCATCTGTAAATAGACCGTCCAAACGGCTGTTGCCGACTTTGGCTTCACGCTTAAGACTTGTGTAACCCTCGGCTTCGGGCAGCTGTCCTGCCTCAAATGCAAACTGCAATATCTTGTTGGGAATTGATGTATTAACTCCAACCATCTCACCCAGAGGCATGACCGCTTCCAGAGTCCACTTCAGCTTGCGTTTGGGATTCTGAGCCGGGGAAATATATATTTCCTGCCCTTCGCGCAGCAGGCCGAGCATTGAGCCAGTATTATTAGTATGCACGCCGACCACTTCACCATCCAACACTGCTTCCACTGTAAATCGCTTATATCTCCGTACAAATATCGCCCGGCGGCATCCCGGAGGATAAATAATTAACGGTTCTGACATTTTACATTCCTCCCAGTATGTGACTATAGCTACAGCGGAATGGGACGCCGCAAACGCACTTTGCAAACAAAGGCAATAATCAAAGCAGCTTGACTATTACCCGATAAGGTCATCCCTCTCCACAACTATGTGCTCTTTAGTCTTATATGCTTGCAAAACCCTTTGATTGACAATGATTTTCAGACTATCTGATAGCCCAACTAAAGGCTAAAACTCCTTGACGAATCACTAGGTATCTGGAATATCGTCCTGTTAGTCACAGTGTGACAGAATTCACATTTTTGGCTTTTATCCAAAAGCCTCCCCTAATTTCCGGACCCTGCATAAAATATTTGCAGCGGCCTGAAATTTATTATTGTTTATCAACTACAGGTAATCAAAATGAGTCTTGTACAAAAATTGTCGGAAAGAAAAGAAGACCTGACAGAGAAATGGTACGACCTGATTCTTTCTTCCTATCCCAAAGAAACACAGGAAGTTTGGAAATCTAATAAAGACCAGTTCACCAACCCTGTCGGAGTTACCATCAAGAAGGTTGCTGGCGAGCTTTTTGACCTGATCCTTGAATGGAAAAGTGCCGACGATCTTGCAAAGTCGCTCGACGAACTGATTAAAATCAGAACAGTTCAGGACTTTGCACCATCCAAAGCTTTAAGCTTTGTCTTCATTTTTAAGAAACTCCTGAGAGACGAGTTCATGGAGGAACTGAAAAGTGAAGGCAAACTTGATGAGTTGCTCGCGTTTGAGGCCCGGATCGACAATCTGGGACTTATCGCGTTCGACATCTATACCAAGAATAGGGATTTGATTGCGCAAATGAGGATTGATGAGGTCAAAAGATCGCATCATATGCTCCTTCGGCGGGTCAACAAAATCGAGGACGCTTCGGCCAGAGGGGCCGGACAGGTGTAGTGGCCGGCTTCCCCAGGAAGCCAAACGTTATAAGCGAGGTGAAGGTAGATGAACGCTTTGTACTCACTCGTTTTAGTTTTTGCCCTCGTGCTCATCGCACTCTTCGGAGTGGGTTCCGCGCACATGGCAGGACTGTTCGGCACATTGTTACCGTATGTAGCAGTTGCCGTATTTCTGGTAGGCTTTGCCCGCCGGATGATCAACTGGGCAAAAAGCCCGGTTCCTTTCCGTATCCCGACCACGGGCGGACAGCAGAAGTCTCTGGATTTTATCCAGCATGACCGCTTTGATAACCCCGTGACCCCGGGTCAAACTTTTATCCGTATGATCCTTGAGATCTGTTGCTTTCGTTCCCTCTTCAGGAACACTAAAGTAGAACTCAGGGATGGAAGAGTAACTTACGCCTCATCTAAATACTTGTGGCTGTTTTCCCTGCTCTTCCACTACTCATTCCTGCTCATCGTGATCAGGCACATGAGACTCTTCT
>PPCM01001390.1_pt1 | contig 11236 bp, 8 predicted proteins | sample 1555541 | NCBI WGS metagenome assembly PPCM01 (sample SAMN05284479, study PRJNA326546) | Marine sediment metagenome, whole genome shotgun sequencing project. | isolation source: marine sediment | place: Germany: Wadden Sea | collected 2012-09-05 | reverse complement strand
TTCAAGTTCCAGGCTGAGATCAACCAGCTTCTTTCGCTGATCATCAACACCTTCTACAGCAACAAGGATGTGTTCCTTCGTGAGCTTATCTCGAACGCTTCCGACGCTCTTGACAAGGTCAGGTACCAATCTCTCACTGACGAGGCCGTTCTCGAGTCCGAGAAGGAGATGCGCATCCGCATCATCCCCAACAAGGAGGCGAAGACTCTGACCATCGAGGATACCGGTATCGGCATGACCAAGAGTGATCTTGTCAACAACCTTGGTACCATCGCCAAGTCTGGCACCAAGCAGTTCATGGAGGCCATCCAGTCCGGTGCCACGGACCTCAGCCTCATCGGCCAGTTCGGTGTCGGTTTCTACTCTGCTTTCCTCGTTGCTGACCGCGTTCGCGTCGAGTCCAAGCACAACGACGAGGACGAGGCCTACGCCTGGGAGTCCAGCGCCGGTGGTGAGTTCACCGTCACCCCCATCGAGAACGATCTCGGTCGCGGTACCCGCCTTATCCTGCAGATGAAGGAGGACCAGCTCGAGTACATCGAGGAGGCCAAGATCAAGTCTCTCATCAGCACTCACAGCCAGTACGTGTCCTACCCTATCTCCCTCTTCGTCACGAAGGAGGAGGAGAAGGAGGTGACCGACGACGAGGCCGAGCCCAAGGTTGAGGAGATGGACGCCGAGGACGACGAGGAGGCCCCCAAGATCGAGGAGGTCGACGAGACCAAGAAGGAGAAGAAGACCAAGAAGATCAAGGAGACCACCCAGGAGTTCGAGCACGTCAACACCCAGCAGGCCATCTGGACGCGTCCCTCTGGTGAGGTCACCGAGGAGGAGTACACCGAGTTCTACAAGTCCCTCAGCAACGACTGGGAGGAGGCTCTCTTCCACAAGCACTTCAGCGTGGAGGGCAACGTCGAGTTCAAGTCGCTCGTCTTCATCCCCAAGCGCGCCCCCTTTGACATGTTCGAGGCTAAGAAGAAGGCCAACAACATCAAGCTGTACGTTCGCCGTGTGTTCATCATGGACAACTGCGAGGACCTCATCCCCGAGTGGCTCGGCTTCGTCAAGGGCGTCGTCGACTCGGAGGACCTCCCCCTCAACATCTCGCGTGAGATGCTCCAGAAGAACAACGTGCTCAAGGTCATCCGCAAGAACCTCGTCAAGAGATGCATCGAGATGTTCACCGAGCTCGCTGAGGACGCTGACAAGTTCAAGACGTTCTACGAGCAGTTCAACAAGCAGATCTCGCTCGGCGTCCACGAGGATAGCGTCAACCGCGACAAGCTCGCCAAGCTCCTCCGCTACAAGTCCACCAAGTCGACCGACGAGCTCACCAGCCTCGACGACTACGTCACGCGCATGAAGGAGGGCCAGAAGGCCATCTACTACATCACGGGCGAGTCCCAGAAGGCCGTCGAGAACTCGCCGTTCCTCGAGCAGCTCCGCAAGAAGGACTTCGAGGTGTTGTTCATGTGCGACCCCATCGACGAGTACTGCGTCACCGCCCTCAAGGAGTTTGACGGCAAGACGCTCACCTGCGTTACCAAGGAGGGCCTCGAGCTCGAGCAGACCGAGGAGGAGAAGAAGAAGGCCGAGGAGGACAAGGCCGCCTACACCCAGCTGTGCAAGGTGATCAAGGACACCGTCGGCGACAAGGTCGAGAAGGTTGTCGTCGGCAGCGCCCGTCTGGTCAACTCGCCCTGCATCCTCGTCACTGGCGAGCACGGCTGGTCCGCCAACCTTGAGCGGATCGTCAAGGCCCAGGCCCTTCGCGACAACTCGATGATGTCGATGATGGCCGGCAAGAAGACGCTCGAGATCAACCCCGACCACCCCATCGTCAAGAACCTCCGCGAGAAGGTCGCCGAGGAGGGCGAGGACTCTGCCACCGCCAAGGACCTCATCTGGCTCATGTTCGAGACGTCCCTGCTGAACTCGGGCTTCACGCTCGATGACCCCAGCTCGTTCGTGTCTCGCATCTACAACATTGTGTCCATCGGCCTTGATATCGATGACTCCACCCCCGCCGTCGCTGAGGAGGCCGTTGTTGAGGAGCACGAGGACGACGAGGACCTTGAGGAGGTCGATTAGATCCGGAATAACACGGTAAATGAGGGAAATGCAAGACGACGTAGGCTGATTTATTATGGTTTATTATGCAGCGTTGGAAAAGAGACCAAAGGTCAATGACAGACGAGGCAGCGACTATGGAACAGCTGAAGGCTGAGAATACGATGCTTGCGACACGGCACGACAAGTTGGTGGAGCACAACATGCGCCTTGTCATGTTTTTGAAGGAGAAAGAAACCCAAATCCGGAAGCAAGAGCTGTTGATGCGGAAATATCGCAGCAGACTTGTCCGCTGGTTCGAAGACATGCAGTACGACCCCATGGAGGAGCTCGAGTGCCAGGATGACGGAATGCAATCCGACAGTGAGAAGAAGGCCGAGGGACCCGCCAAGAAGGCCTGAGATGCATGACTCGCCGCCACATACCCCCATACACCACCGTGCTTGATAAATGAGCCCACGAAAGACGCGAAAGACAAGTCACCAGAAATCAACAACGAGGGGCATTGGCACAAATTTGCCCAGTAGCGGGGCTTAATGAGTCCCTGGCCGATGCCGCAATCTGCGGGTTGCCAGGGCGCGCGAAACAAAGTCGGACTGGAGAGGCTAATTTTAGCCGGTGCAGATTTGGAACAGCAAGACAACAACACAAAACTCGACCAAATAACCATGGAAGTGTATCAACGCACAGGACCTGACGCAAAGGAGATTGAAGAGGAAGCATACGTGCAGAGACTGATGAAAGAGGTCAAGGATAGCGAGAAATCAGTTTCCAAAAAGCTTTTAACGCTAGAAAGCATAGTCTGGGTCTTTCTTGAGATCCTCCTCTTGGCCCTAATGCGACCCATCCCCCGCGTCTTTACTGACGAGCGCGTTCCCCGCCTCTACCTCACCATATCGCTTGTTGCGATCGGAATTCTCACATCAATCGTCCTGTACTATTCATTGTTCCTCAACCTGATCAAGAGGGACGCTGAATACCTCGACCGGAGCAAGTTTCTCTTCCCCGTGGCTGCTGGGTGCCTTGTCGTGGGTTTCTTCACGTCTCTGAAGGCGATTTGGCCTCTGTACGGGTTCTTCACCCCAGTGCTGCTGTTTGTGACGTTCATGAGCATTCTGCACGGGTCTATGTTTATCCCGTGGAAGGATACTGCCAAATCGGTCGAGCACACCGAGTGAGCAGCGCCTCGCCCCACCGGCAAGTAAATCTATCTCTCAACTTTCTGGGCTATGTTTCTCTAAGACTACAGCGTGGGTTCAAACTACATTCGACTGGGACGCCGGTGAAAAGACTCCACGTCGATCCAGGTCTTTTTATTTGCTCAATTGAAAAGCTCGTCCGTTCTGTTGTATGGCATCCGGGGGAAGCCTGTTCGCATCACTCACAAAGGGTATCTCCTTTGTAGATCGTGAGGGTTCCAAGAAGGGTTCTTCATCGGCGAGCAAGGCTGAGGTTGATGCTTCTTTGCTTGAAATGAGCGAGAAGGCCATCCGTCGCAAGTTCCGCATCTTCACGCAGGACTCGCCGGCACTCATCCGCACGTTTGACCAGCTCTCAAACTGTGATGCGCCTGCTGAGCTGATTTCCACAGTTCAAACCATCATCCGCGATAATCTTGGCTGGGCTAGCCCGACGGCGATCCAGATGGCGTCTATGCCGTGCATCATGCCGAACGCCACCCTCAAGACTCCGTTTGACACCATAGCGTCGGCCGAGACAGGCTCTGGGAAGACTGGAGCGTTCCTCGTCCCAGTGATCCTCGGCCTCGGAGCCAAGGACGACACATTCGCCCCTGGCCGGCCTCGTGCGTGCATTCTTGCCCCTACGCGTGAGTTGGCGGACCAGACTGCCCGCGTCCTGGACACGTTTATCTCAAACGGTGTGGGCCTCACATCCATCTCCCTCAAGACAGACAAGGACGTCGCGCGGCTCACCAAGGAGGGCTGCGACGTGCTCGTCTGCACCCCATACCGTCTGGGCTATCTTATCAAGGAGTCCAAGGTCGACCTCACGGGTCTCAGCTACCTAGTACTCGATGAGGCCGACAGGCTGCTCGATCGACAGTTCCTGGAGGAGACAGACGTCATCATCGGGGCTGCGCACGGTATCAAGGTGGATAGCAAGGAGGAGCAGACCCTGCGGCCGGAGTTGACGGTGGTGCTGTTCAGCGCTACGATTTCCCCCGCTGTGGAGTCGGTTATCAAGCGGTTCACACGCGCGGCGATCAATATCAAGGTCGGCGTGCATTCAGAGGCCAACGCGCGCGTGAAGCAGGAGCTGAAGTACACTGGCACGGAACAAGACAAGCTCTTCACGCTCCGGCAGCTCACATCAACGCTTGAACCGCCCGTTCTCGTCTTCACCCAAAGCAAGGACCGCTCCGTCGAACTCAGCCAACAGATCACCTCCTGGGGCGTCCAGTCCGCGGCGTTCCACTCCGATCTCCCCCAACGTATGAGGGATCGCGCCATGAGCCGCATGTCTAACGGTGATGTCTGGTGTCTGGTGACCACAGACCTCATGGCGCGCGGGATAGACTTCGAGGGGGTCAAGAGCGTGGTGAACTACGACTTCCCCACCAGTGGGGTGGCGTACATTCATCGGATAGGGCGGACCGGACGTAGCGTCGAGGGCAAGGCCGTGACACTCTTCACTGACCAAGACTCCAAGTACCTCAAGCCAGTGACCAACGTCATGAAGGCCTCGGGGTGCACCATCCCTCCATGGATGGACTCGGTCCAAAGTGCCAGGAAAGATGAGGTCAAGAGATTGGTGCGGGCACCACTCGAGAGGGATCCGATCGTGAGGAAGAGGGGGCGCGGGAACAGACGGATGAAGCGCAGGAAGGAGCGGAGTGAGAAGCCCAAGGAGTGAGCGGTACGGATAAATAACATGCGGGTCTTTCGTATGCGGGTGAAAAACGCATTTATAGATGACCTTAAAGTGCATCGTTTAGTTTGATGGGAGTACCCGAGGCTGAGCGTCCAGCGCAGTTTGTATGTCACGTGAACCATGTTTTACACAGTTCTATGACCAAGATGAGGCCAAGAAGTACACCAAGCAGTCACATATGATCCGTGTTCAGCGTGAGATGTCTGAACGTGCCGTCCAGCTGCTCATGCTTCCCGAATCCGACAAGACGCCGATTATTCTGGACCTTGGGTGTGGTTCTGGTCTGAGCGGCTCTCTTCTGTCCGAGAACGGCTATCTTTGGTACGGCATGGATATTTCGCCCTCCATGCTCAGCATTGCGTCCAAGAGCAACGGCTCCCTCATCGAGATTGACATGGGCCACGGCGTGCCGTTCCAGCCTGGCATGTTTGACGGCTGTGTGTCGATCTCTGCGCTCCAATGGCTGCTCTACTCGCACGCCTCGGCTCACAACCCGTACCACCGCTTGATGAAGCTGTTCAGCACGCTGTACGTGGCGTTGAGACCCGAGGCACGTGCTGTGTTCCAGTACTACCCTCACAACAAGGAGCAGCTGAAGCTTATTCTCGAGTGTGCATACAAGTGCGGCTTCCGGGGCGGCGAGATTATTGATTACCCCAACTCAACGAAGAAGAAGAAACACTACCTCTGTCTGTTCACAATGAAGGCCAAGAACGTCAACAAGGCCATGCCTGCCCCCCTGCAGGATGTCCACGATCAGATCATGACGGCGCGTCGGGCACAGGAAAACAAGCAGTCGCACGACAAAGTCAAGAGGATCACCAAAGGCAGCAAGCAGTGGATCACCATGAAGAAGGACAGGGATCGTCGTCGCGGGAAGGAGGTGGGCCACGACTCGAAGTTCGCCGGGCGCCGCAGAAAGACGGCTTTCTAGTTTATATGTCGGCTATAAATATATCGCGGAATGCATGTGGTGGTTTGGTGGTAGGCACATCACTTGAAGCCCGTGGTGTGACTAGGTAGACGTGAAACTCGGTCATTGCGTTCAATAAAGCAGTCGTGTTTACAGTTTTGAAGTCAGAACAAAAATTCTTCATTACTCCGTTACAACACATGACAATCAAGGAAATGATGCTTCGGGACGATGTTCTCGTCACGTATCCTACTGGTGAGCAGAAATACTTCACCAAATACACCAAGCTGTCCGAGATCTGCAAGGACCACGTTGCCTTCCAGCACGACGAGCTCCCGCTTCTTGCCGCTCTTGTGAACGGCGAAACAACATCCCTCCACGAGCATATCAATACCAACTGCCGCGTCGAGCCCATCTTCATGAGCAGCGATCTCGGTTCGGCCATTTTCCGCGAATCCGTGTCCTTCCTGCTTTCCATGGCCGCGCACTACCTCTGGGGCCAGGGGAAGAACATCGTTATCTCCCATTCTCTCGGCCACGGTTACTTTTACTACGAGAAGGGCGACTGCCAGCTCTCTGACGAAGAGATCCTCCAACTCGACGCCGAGATGCACTCTCTGGTCGACCAAAAGCTCGACATCCGGCGCCGGGTTGTCGCCTATGACCAGGCTCTGAACTACTTCCGGTCCACCGCCCAGACCCAGTCCGCGGCCCTCATTGAGGCTCGGAACGATCCCCGCATCTCCCTCCTCTTCTGCGATGAGTTCTTGGACATCTGGCACACGCCCCTCGTCGCCAACACGGGCGTGATCCAGACCTTCGCGGTCCAGAAGTACGGCCACGGCTTCCTCCTCCGCTACCCCTCCAGAAAAACGCCTCTCTCGCTCCCCAAGTTCGAGGACAACCCCGCGCTGTATAACGTCTACAAGGAGCACGTCGAATGGGGATCCCGCCTCGACGTCGAGTGCGTCGGTGACCTCAACCAGCTCATCTCGGCCGGCCGCATCCAGGAGTTCATATCGACCGCTGAGGCTGTACAACAAAGGAAGCTCGCCCAGCTCGCCATGGACGTCCCCGAGACAGCCAAGGTGCTCCTCATCGCTGGCCCATCATCGTCCGGCAAGACCACCATGAGTCTTAAACTAGCCATCCAGCTCAGAGCTCTCGGACGTCGCCCGGTGACCATTGGGCTCGACAACTACTACGTGAATCGCGACAAGACGCCCCTCGACGAGGACGGAAACTACGACTTTGAGACGGTCGACGCCATCGACATCCAGTTCCTCAACCAGCAACTGACAGACCTCATGGCCGGCGAGGAGATCCAGCTCCCGCGATTCGACTTTGCCGCCGGGGTGCGGCGCAAGGGCCCGATGCTCAAATTACCTGAATCAGGGATCGTGATCATGGAGGGCATCCACGGGCTCAACGACAGGTTGACGCCCAATATCCCCGACGACGCCAAATACAAGGTGTTCATCTCCCCGTTGACCATGCTGAACATTGATGACCATACCCGCATCAGCACGACCGAGAACAGGCTCATCCGCCGCATGGTCCGCGATTACCAGTTCCGAGGCTGTAAAGCGGCCAACACGATTGCGATGTGGCCGTCCGTCCGGCGGGGCGAGGAGCGGTACATCTTCCCTCACCAGAACAGCGCCAACTTCGTGTTCAACTCGACCCTCGATTATGAGCTCGCGGCACTGAGTGTGCACGCGGTGGGGCTCCTCCGGGGCATCAAGCCCGGCGAAGAGGGCTTCCCTCTCGCCCGGAAGCTTCTCAACTTCCTTCAGAACTTCGATCAGATCGACGCCCGCATGGTCCCCAAGGACAGCATCCTCCGCGAGTTCCTTGGAGGGGGGATGTTCGACGCTCATTAGATTGGGGGTAAATGGCGGTTGAGTGGTAGAATGGTGGGTTTGGGTGACGTTGGGTGTGTTGACCAAGGGTACACGAGGTGATGTGATTGTGATGTGTCTTGCAACACTATAAAAAACGATCCCTCACGATCATGTTTATTATTATAAATCATCCCTCACCCCACAGTGAGTCCGGGCACCGTGAAGGCCGGCATCCGCCAGCCCATTTCACCTGACGCAGCGTCATGCACTGTCTGGCACTGGACCAACAAGACCTCCAACATTGACCGGTCACACCCCAATTCCGCCTCCGTCAATAATCTGTTAATCAGCCGGGCGGTGACCATCCTGCGTTGGGGAGTAAGGTCACATGATACCAGCGCGACAGGCACCGAATGCACTTCCCTGTGAGCCACGCCGCGTCGAGACGGGTCGGGGCGAGAGGGGTCGGGGCGGGGGGGCAGGGGCAGGACAGGGCTCCCGCCCCCGGGTGACCCCATCGAGCCCGCGTGACCATCCATGGCGGCGCGGGCATGGGCCAGGAGCTGCTCATCGGTGAGGTTACCCATCTCACGCCTGGCGAACAGCATGGCCTCGACACGAGCACCGCTCTCAACGAGGTTGAGGTAGTGTTGACTGTTGACAAGCATGGCGGCATCTCGGATGATGGCGCTCTCAATCCCGTCCAGAGCTTTAGTCGCGGTGGCTGCGTAATTCTGAGTAATAGATAACAAACTCAAATCGTCGGCGGTGACGTGTTGCCCTGCAATAATCGCAGCAACAAGCTGCGCACGCTGCTCTGTGCGGTCTGACGGCTTCTTGTCTGAGATCTTCGCCATGGTCTTCAGTAGGCCTCGGTGTTGACAGTAATCTGCCAATAACGCGCGCCGGTCAATCCCGCACCAAGTCAGCCCAACTTCGTTGCGATGGGCCGAACGAGCGTCTGCAATGAACGATTCGATGTCGAAGACAAAGGGCACGTTGCCCAGGTTAACGCTGACCTTCTCGTTGGCTGAATGCAGCCCGATTGCAGGGTGGTAGGTGCCAGTCCCTTCACCACGCCATCTGTGTTAGGTGATAATCATGGAAATACAAACGCATAGTCGATAAACCGGCCATTCAACGTGAAGAAAACGTCACCAGTGACTGGCTGCCAGCCGCACCCAACGGTATCACCGACCGCATAAGCCGTTCCAGTCCATTCTTTCCCCATTCCTGTAAAGTGAAAGATCTTGCCGTCGTCCCCGTGGTAGCCAAACGTCTCAGATGACCACCCAGGCTGCTTGTTGAGCGCAGATTGGGGAGATATCATGCCAATGGCGACGGCTCGATCGCGGCCACCGGCAAGGACGGTTAGCTCGAAGTAACAGACAAGAGCATCACTGGGAAACGGGATAGCGGAACGTGCAACGCCCACGTCGTTCGAGCGAGCGGACTCTGTAGTGTAAAGAAACTCGTCACAGTCGCTCTTAGGGTGTCGTTCCAGCACTTTGTCATTAAACTCATTCATGGTCTTTGGAAACCTTGATCGCGTCTGCATAAAGTACCTCTCGTTCGGAGGAGTCGTTGTTTTGTTAGGTTCTGGTTCCGTATGTGCCAGAGACGTGCTCATTGTTGTGTTGTTTGACTGATGTCATCCACTGTAAAACACGAGTTGTCATTCGGATTGACACGAGACACAGATGAACGGAGAACCGATGGACAACACGAAAGTGCCCACCACCGCGCTGATAACTGACTTACGCGGACGTATGCTCCCGTGCGAACACCCCGCCTCGCCCGACTAAGCAACCCTCATCCGCCTCCATTATGGGCTTCTATTCGGGCGCCAGATCCACCAGTAGGTGGTTTCTCATGTTGTTGGTCGTGACTGTCACAACATATAAACAAAAATAATTCGAACTGTGTTATTCGAAAAGGGGCTAACAATGAGCACTCTTGCCGAAAGAATGAAGGCCAAGGCCGCGATGATAATGAAGGAGAAGAGTACTCCTGTTGAGGTTCCAAAAACGGCATATGAAGTCCCCATCGGCGCTGAAGTGAAGCAGCCAGTGCGTTCCGCGCAACCAAGGCTTCCTTCCATCCCACAATCAGCATATACTATTGATCCGAATGAATCAAGTAAGCGTACACAGCCCAAGGAGTTGAAACAGCGTGCCCCCCGTGGTTTAAAGCTCGGCATCAAGCTTAAGTCCAAAGCCGACGACCGCAAGTACCAGATGTCTGTCGACAAGGAGGCTGTGAAGCGCACAGCTGCAGGAAAGATGTGGGAGGACTCAACTCTGGCCGAGTGGCCTGAGAACGATTTCCGACTTTTTATTGGCAACCTTGGTGTTGATGTTTCCGACAAGACGCTTGGCGAAGCTTTCAGCGGGTATGCATCGTTCGCGAAGGCCAAGGTGATTCGGGACCGTATATCGCGCAAGACGAAGGAGTACGGCTTTGTCTCTCTCCTTGACAGTGGAGACTACTTGAGAGCTTTGAAGGAGATGGATGGACGATTATTAGGTAACTCAGGCAGACCCATACAGGTGAAGAAGTCCGAATGGCGGGACCGACTGGCAGCGGGGCATCGTAAGGAGAGTCGTCAGTTGGCGGGGGTCAGACGGCAGGTGGGGGCCCGGGGGGGTGAGTTGTTCAGTGCTGGGGGAATAAAGAAGCGGTGACATCAAAAAAATGTGCTATAGTTGGGAGTTTAACTGCAGAGGCAACAAACATGAAAATATGACTTGGGATTGGGTGACCGTGAACTGCCTGACATCATATGCCATGTCAATGTGACCCCCTCAGTCCTCCAACGCCACCCCACACGCGGGGCACAGCACCCTCGCCGGTACGGCATTCGACCCACACAGAGGGCATCTTCGGGGGGGGCGGGCTACAGTCTCGCCCGTCATGCTGCATCGATGTAACGCGTGTCCCTTGGTGCAAGTGAGCGGCGTGGTGGCGGCGGGGGGCTCAGCGCAGATGGGGCAGCGCGGGGGGGTGACCCCGGGAGTGGGTTGGGTGGCGGTGGCTGACGATGACATAAACTCGACCAGCGCCGGCGGCAATGTCCGGAAAATCTTATGGTTCTGACCATAAACAGCACAGCTGGCGTCCATGATGGTCTGAGTCGCCCTGTTAAGCGCCGCGGGGTCAACCCTGCCTGCCAGATGGGCGTGAAGGGGCCGGGCGATGTTGATAAATGCCTGAAGGTCAGCATCAGGGGCAATGTTATCAATCGAATCGCAGATTTCATATAGTTTGCCCATGACAGTGGGCAAGTCGATGAGAGTTTCCGGCACGCCGGTGGGGGCGTTTGTGGATATAATCTCGTCAACCGTGAGTTTTTCATCGAGTCCCAACCCAACCCACCTAGCTGCGGAGACGTCGTGTGCACCCGATTGGAGCGGAGCCTCGCAAATATGCACGGCGAAGGCCACCCTGCTGCCTGGGAGGACGGCGTGGACCGTGTGACGCCCCAGTAACCCCTCACTAACACCATCCGAGACCGGCG
>PPCM01001389.1_pt1 | contig 11244 bp, 11 predicted proteins | sample 1555541 | NCBI WGS metagenome assembly PPCM01 (sample SAMN05284479, study PRJNA326546) | Marine sediment metagenome, whole genome shotgun sequencing project. | isolation source: marine sediment | place: Germany: Wadden Sea | collected 2012-09-05 | reverse complement strand
TTTCTTATAAGTATAGAATAGGCATAACTTGAAGACTATGATAGTAGATAATAGAATTATTTTAGAGAGAATACGGTTGGTGAAAGTATTTATAAATCTGTTATTGAATGGCACATAGGAAAGGATTTTCTGAAAAAGAGTAAGAAAATACGTATCGCTCGCGTTAAGAGTATGACAAGTGCAACTTCTACAGTTGAACTAAGGTGGTACCACGTATAAGCGTCCTTAGATTTAAGGGCGCATTTTTTATTTTAGGAGGCAATTATGCAAAGATTAGAAACTAATAGAATTATTTTACGAGATTTTTTGCTTGAGGACTTAGAGGACTTCTATGAATATGCTAAAAATCCTAAAGTAGGACCTATGGCTGGATGGAAACCACATGAAACAAAAGAGGATACCTTAGAAATCTTACAGATGTTTAGAAAAAAACAAGAAGTTTGGGCAATTTACCATAAAGAAGATCAACAAGTGATCGGTAGCGTTGGTGTCCATCGTAAATCCTTAAACGGGAGTTATGAACTAGGATATGTTTTGAGCGAGGACTATTGGGGACAAGGTTTAGTATTGGAAGCGTCCGAATCAATTATCGAATATTGTTTTGATACAATGGAAATTGATGTTTTATATGTTGAACATTTTGAAGAGAATGTTCAATCAAGAAGAGTTATAGAAAAATTAGGGTTCACATTCGTTGAATTACTAAAAGAAAGTTTTACAGTATATAACGGAGAAAAAAAGAACTGTCTAAAATATAAAATAGAAAAGGAAGACTATTATGCAAAAGCCAAAGGGAACATATGATATATTGCCTAAAGATATAAAAAAATGGCAATATGTTGAGAGTGTATTTAGAAGTGTTTGTAATTATTACAACGTTAAAGAAGTTAGAACACCAATCTTTGAAAGAAGTGAAGTATTCCATAGAGGTGTTGGGGAAACTACTGACATCGTAAAAAAAGAAACATATACATTTGATGATAGAGGCGGACGTTCAATGACATTACGTCCTGAAGGAACTGCTGCGACTGTTCGAGCATTTGTAGAAAATAAACTATATGCAGAAGCATTACCTCAGAAAGTATTTTATTACGGACCAATGTTCCGCTATGAAAGACCACAAGCAGGAAGATATCGTCAATTTACACAATTCGGTGTAGAAGCATTTGGCGCAGAATCGCCACTTTTAGATGCCGAAATCATTTCAATGGCATTTAATATTTATTCTATTCTTGGATTACAAGATTTAGTAGTAAAAGTAAATACACTAGGTGATGAAGAATCAAGAGAGCAATACCGTAAAAACTTAGTGGAGTATTTAGAACCACAAAGAGAACATTTATGTAATGATTGCCAAGAAAGAATTGATACAAACCCATTAAGAGTGTTGGATTGTAAGGTGGATTCATTTGATAATCCTCCAAAAATGAGTGATGCAAGAACAAAAGAAGCTCAAAACTACTTCGAAGAAGTACTACATTATTTAGATGTATTAGGTATTCCGTATGAAGTAGATGAAACATTAGTAAGAGGGTTAGATTATTACAACCACACTGTATTTGAAGTTCAAGCTACAATAGAAGGGTTCGGATCACAAAGTACATTATGTGGTGGGGGACGTTACAACGGCTTAGTAAAAGAATTTGGTGGACCAGATATTCCTGGTATCGGATTTGCCTTTGGTGTAGACCGAAGTATCTTAGCCTTAGAAGCAGCTGGAATTGAAATGGCAAAACCGGACTTTGTAAACGTGTATGTAGCAACATTCCCTGAAACAAGAGCAGAAGGGTTTAGATTATTAGAAGGGTTACGCCTTTCTGGATTTATCGCAGAGATGAGTGCTGAAGAAAAATCACTAAAAGCTCAATTAAAACAAGCAAATAAATTAAACACAGAAGTTGTATTGGTGCTAGGTGAAGAAGAGTTAGCTGAAGGTAAAGTACAACTGAAGTTTGACGGAAACCAAGAATTGGTAGACTTAGACAATATTATAGATTATTTAGACGGATTGGAGTTAGGTGATGAACATGAATAGAACACATAATAATGGAGAATTACGTCTTATAGACGTTAATAAAACAGTAGAATTAAAAGGTTGGGTTCAAAAATCAAGAAATTTAGGTGGATTAATCTTTATTGACTTGAGAGACAGATATGGTATTACACAATTAGTAGTTAATCCAGAAAACCCAAATTATGAAATGGCAGAAACTCTACGAAATGAATACGTAGTTTCTGTAAAAGGAATTGTGGTTGAAAGAAGTAGCAAAAATAAAAATATTCCTACAGGTGAAGTGGAAATAGCTGTTAGTGAGTTAGAAATTATTAACAAAGCAGAGCAACCGCCAATCATCGTAGCGGATGAAACAGATGCTTTAGAAGACACACGTCTTAAATATCGTTATTTAGACTTAAGAAGACCAGTAATGCAAAACTTCTTATTTACACGACATAGAGCAATGAAGGCAACAAGAGAATATTTAGATAATCATGAGTTCGTGGAGATTGAAACACCGATCTTAGGGAAATCAACTCCAGAAGGTGCAAGAGACTATCTAGTACCGTCAAGAGTAAATAAAGGTTCGTTCTATGCATTGCCTCAAAGTCCGCAAATCTTTAAACAATTATTTATGGTCTCAGGATTTGAACGATATTATCAAATCGCGAAATGTTTTAGAGATGAAGACTTAAGAGCGGATAGACAACCTGAGTTTACACAAATCGATATCGAAACTTCATTCCTAAGCCAAGAAGAAATCATTTCGATGACAGAAGCGATGTTAGTTAAAGTTTGGAAAGATACAATTGATGTTGAAATCTCAGCTCCATTTGATGTATTAACATATGCTGAGGCGATGAACACATATGGATCAGACAAGCCAGATAGACGTTTTGAATTACATTTAAATGACGTATCAGAAATCGTAAAGGATTCAGAATTCGGTGTATTTAGTGGTGCTGTAGCAAACGGTGGAGTTGTAAAATGTATTGTTGTTAAAAACAACGCAGATAAATATTCAAGAAAGCAAATCGGAAAACTAGAAGAAGTAGTTAAAACTTATAAAGCAAAAGGATTAGCATGGTTAAAATATGAAACTGAATTTGCTGGACCAATCGCTAAGTTTATCACACCTGAAATTGGTGGAGCATTAAAAGAAGACTTAAATATAGAGGCAAATGACTTAGTATTATTTGTTGCAGACTCAGAAGAGGTAGCAAATAACTCACTAGGGAATTTACGCTTAAGAGTCGCAAAAGATTTAGAATTAATCGATCCTAAAGCCTTTGATTTCTGTTGGGTAGTAGATTGGCCACTGTATGAGTATGACGAAGAATTAGGTAGATTCTTTGCGGCACATCACCCATTTACTGCACCGAAAAACGAACATATGGAATTAATGAAAAACGATCCTAAAAACTGTTTGGCAAACGCATATGACGTTGTTTGTAACGGATATGAGTTAGGTGGAGGGTCTTTAAGAATCTTCGACCAAGAGATGCAAGCAGATATGTTTGAAGTACTAGGATTTACGCCAGAAGAAGCACAAAATCAATTTGGATTCTTCATTGATGCACTAAAATACGGAACACCTCCTCATGGCGGAATCGCATTGGGATTAGATAGAATGGTTATGCTGTTAACAAATACAACAAACATCAGAGACGTTATAGCATTCCCTAAAACAACAAGTGCACAAAGTATGATGACTGAAGCTCCTGGTGAAGTAGCAGTTGCACAATTAGATGAATTAGGAATTAATTTAAAAAAATAATGAAATCAATGTACACAAGAACGGAACTTGTATATGGTGAAGATTTAAAAAAAATTAAACAAGCAACTGTAATGGTAGTTGGTATTGGTGGTGTGGGTAGTTACGCTGTTGAAGCATTAGCTAGAACAGGAATAGGTACTATCATATTGGTAGATAAGGATGAAATTGATGTAACAAACATCAATCGTCAACTCCATGCATTACATTCCACAGTCGGAAAACAAAAAGTAGAAGTAATGAAAAAAAGATTACTAGATATCAATCCAGATATACATGTAATAATAGTGAATAAGTTTGAACTTGATGAAGCATTTGAACTTATACCTACATGTACATTTGTGATTGATGCCATAGATACGATTACAAATAAATTATTTTTGATAAAAGAGTGTTTAAAACATTCTGTACCATTTATTTCAAGCATGGGTACAGCAAACAAAGTAGACCCTACAAAGTTTGAAATTGCCGATGTCAGAAAAACAGAATATGATCCTATTGCTAGAATTATTAGGCAAAAAGTAAAAAAAGAAAGAATTAGAGGAAAAATTCCAGTTGTTTATTCTAGAGAAATCCCTAGAAAGCAAACTAAACAACTATCTGACTCTTCAATAAGAAAAGAAGCGACACCTCCTGGTTCAATTGCTTTTGTTCCAAGTGTTGCAGGATTAATCTGTGCATCTTACGCAATTCAAAAAATAGTTGAGTTATAAAGAGTGAAATCGTGGATTTCGCTTTTTATTTTGGCGAAAATGAGTATAATATAAAGAGAGAAAAACTGATTAGAAAAGCAGTAGGTGAGAAATATGGTAGAAAAGAATAAAGAATTGATACAAGAGCGTATTCAAGGTAGAAAACAGATTATTAAAGCTCTTTATATGTTCGATATAAGAAAATGCTCGATAACGGATACATATGAAGCGATAGACTTATCGGATTTCACAGTAGCTACACTAGAAGGTGTTGCGAAAAACTTAGAAGCCGTTGATGATTTGATTATCGCAAATTTAAAAAATTGGTCTTTGAAACGTTTAAATTATGTTGATCGTGCCATTATACGATTAGCAGTCTATGAGATGAAATTTACGGATACGGCAAATGAAATTGTTATTAACGAAGCGATAGAGTTAAGCAAGGAGTTTACACAAACAGATGACTTTAACTCAAAAGCATTTAATAACCGTCTTTTAGATAATATCCTTAAAAATCTTTAAGAAAAGAGGTGACTATATGAGTAATGATTTTTTAACCGTTACAGAAATCACAACGAAAATCAAACGAATTTTCGATACAAATGCTGATTTAAAAAACGTTAAGATAAAAGGTGAGGTATCCAACTTCACACATCACTCGAGAGGTCACTTTTATTTTACGTTAAAAGATAACACAGCACAGATTAAAGCTGTCATGTTTGCATCCAATGCGAAAAACGTAAAATTTAAAGTAGAATCAGGTATGGAAGTGGTGGCTACTGGATATGTTTCAGTGTACGAAGCAAGTGGTAGTTATCAAATTATAGTTTCTGGTATGCAAGAATACGGAAAAGGAAATATTTTTGTTGAGTTCGAAAAGTTAAAGAAAAAGCTAGCAGACTCAGGAAAGTTAGATGATAAATATAAAAAACCGATTCCAAAGTTTCCGAATGTAGTAGGTGTTATAACCTCTCCAACTGGAGCTGCTATTAGAGATATTTATAATACCATTGGAAGAAGATATCCCTTAGCGGAAATTCATTTGTATCCAACTTTAGTTCAAGGTGTAGATTCAAAATACAGTGTTGTGGAGTCTATTCAAAAAGCAAATAAGGATGCAAGAGCGGATGTACTTATTGTAGGACGCGGTGGAGGAAGTATTGAAGACCTTTGGGCGTTTAATGAAGAAATTGTCGCAGAAGCGATATTTGAGTCTAAAATTCCAATAATCTCAGCGGTAGGGCATGAAACAGATTTTACAATTTCTGATATGATTGCCGATAAAAGAGCAGCTACACCAACAGCTGCAGCTGAAATAGCTGTACCAGATAAGTACGCTATTTTGCAAGGACTAGAAAATGTAAACAGACACTTAACACGTTCTATAACCCATAAATTAGAACGGTATGAAAAACGATTGTCTAATGTAATGAGTTCATATCTATTTGAGTCTCCCGATAGGTTATATGATCGCCAAGAATTGAAACTGGACAACATAGTAACAAGGTTGCAGAGTTTTAATCCAGAAAAATTAATCCAAGATCAGGCTGATAAGATAAAAAGATTAGATGAATTATTGTACTTACGTACACAAAAACGTCTAGATCAGTCTAGCAATAACTTTTCTACTTTTTTAGAAAAGTTAGAGTTATTAAATCCTTTGAGCATTATGAGTAAAGGGTATTCAATTGTGAGAAAAGAAGATGCGGTTATTACATCAATCTCACAAGTACAAGAACAAGACACAATCGATGTAACATTAAAAGATGGAACATTGGAAGTAGAAGTATTACATAAGAAGGTGAAATAATGGAAAGAACATTCGAAGAAATTATGCTTGAGTTAGAACAAATAGTAAAACAATTGGAAAACGACAATTTACCATTAGAAGAAGCACTGACAAAATACCAAAAAGGTATCGAGTTAAGTAAACTTTGTCATGACAGATTAACACAAGCAAAAGAAATTGTAGCGAAAAAGATTGAAGAGTAATGAACCTTTTTAATATTAAAGACCCACAGTTTCTAAAAGAATTATCTAACACGGAGTTAACCGAATTATCGGATGAGATTAGATCTTTCTTAATTGAATCCATTTCTAAAACAGGAGGCCATTTAGCCTCTAATTTAGGCGTTGTGGAGTTAACTGTAGCGTTACACAAAGTATTTGATACTCCGAAGGATAAAATTGTATTTGATGTAGGACATCAAGTCTATACACATAAAATCTTAACCGGTAGAATTGACGGATTTTCTTCATTAAGAAAATTTGAAGGCCTAAGTGGTTTTCCAAAGTTTAGTGAAAGTGAATACGATGCTTTTGAGACAGGGCATTCTTCTACTAGTATTTCTGCGGCAAGTGGTATGGTAGTTGCCAATGAACATAAAAACTCGGACGCTCAAGTAGTGGCTGTTATTGGAGATGGAGCGCTTACTGGTGGTATGGCATTTGAAGCTATAAACTATTTTGGACAATCCAATAAAAAAATGACAATTATTTTGAATGATAATGAAATGAGTATTTCGAATAACGTTGGTGCAGTCAGCAAAATGCTTAAAAACTTACGAGCGAATAAAAACTACATTTCGTTTAAAAATATCTTACCTAAGTTTTTAAAAAGACCCTTTCACAAGGTGACAAACGCGATTAAATATACAGTAGAAGGGACAAATATTTTCCAAGCTTTGGGATATAAATATTATGGCCCAATCGATGGACATAACATTCCAAAATTAATCAAATATTTGGAAGTAGCTAAAAATTCCTCTAAACCAGTTATTATTCACGTAAAAACAAAAAAAGGTAAAGGATATCAACCGGCTGAGGACAATCAGATAAAATATCACGGAATTGGATATTATGAAGTTGATAATGGGAACACAAAAGAAGGTGGTCTCTCTTGGAGCGTTGGGGTTTCTGAATTAGTGAATAAGGTCGTTAAAGACCCATTAACAGTTATTACACCAGCAATGATCCACGGATCAGGTTTAGAAGTGTTTGAAGACCGGAATTTAATAGATGTTGGAATTGCTGAAGCACATGCCACAACAATGGCAGCCGGAATCGCTTCGCAAGCAGAAAAAGTATATTTACCACTGTATTCGACATTTGCTCAAAGAGCATATGACAGCCTTTTACATGACATTGCTAGGCCAAATTTACATGTTGTAATTGGAATAGATAGAGCTGGAATCGTACCAAACGACGGTGATACGCATCAAGGAATCTTTGATGTATCAATGTTTAAGGCAATGCCAAATATGATCATTACTATGCCTAAAGATTTAAAAGAGGCCAAGGAATTATTGGAATTTGGATTTAATAAGAATAAAAATCCTTTTGTTATTCGTTATCCAAAAGGGTTAGCTATTCACGGTGAAACAAGTAAAGAAATCACAACACCATCTTGGATTTTGGAAGCAATTGGAAACTCTGTAAATATCATCACCTATGGACCCAATGTTCAAAGAATTCAAAAGTTAACACAAGAAAACAATATCGATGCAAACATAGTAAATGCTAGATTCATTCATCCAATGGACGAGTCTTTGTTAGATACATTATTTAACAATAAACAACCGATACTGATATATGAAGAAACCGTACATTCAGGTTCCCTTGGTCAATCTGTAAAAGAGTACATATTGTCTAAAGGACATCGAAACATAAAACATATGTTTATTCAAGATATTCCAGATCACGGAGATATCGATAACCTACGTAAAGTTCAAAACTTGGATGATGTATCACTAGTAAAAGAGATGATGAAACTATGCGGTTAGATCAATATGTAGTGGAGAAGGGGTACTTTAAAACCCGTTCTAAAGCTTTAGAAGCAATAAAACAAAAGCAAGTATTAGTTGATGGTATCCCACAAAAACCTAGTTTTCAAATAAAGGGTAATGTTGAGATAACATTATTAAACGTTAATAAATATGTATCAAGAGCTGCACTAAAACTTAAAAAGGCAATCGAAGAGTTTAAAATAGATTTTTCAGGAAAAGTAGTATTAGACGTTGGAGCATCTACAGGCGGTTTTACAGAAGTTGCATTAGAGTATGGCGCAAAAACAGTATATGCTGTTGATGTTGGAACATCTCAACTAGACGAAATATTACAACTGAACGAAAAAGTAATATCATATGAACAAACAAATATACTAAAGGTGACGGAAAGTTATTTCACAAAAGGAAATCCAGACGTAATAGTCATGGATGTTTCTTTCGTGTCCATCAAGCAAATTATTCCTTATATTAAGCAGTTTACTACTGAAATGGTGGTTTTAATAAAACCTCAATTTGAGTCAGGTGGAAAACACTTATATAAAGGTATTATCAGAGATAAAAACGTAAGGAAACATATTGTCGACGATGTTTTATCCTTTTTAAAAGAAGAAGGACTAAACATTATAGGAGTTGTTGAATCACCGATAAAGGGTAAAGAAGGAAATATCGAATACATTACATATATGAAGTAGGTGAAAGCATGCTAGAAAGTTTACGAATAAAAAACTTCGCAATTATTGAAAATACAGAAATAGACTTCAAAAAAGGTATGACTGTTTTAACGGGTGAAACAGGAGCCGGTAAAACAATTATTATTGATGCAATTGGATTATTATTAGGGGATAGAGCTTCAATAGATATGATTCGTCATGGTGAGTCTAAAGCTGTCATAGAAGGGGTATTTTCAATTACAAACGAAAAAGTAAAAAAAGAACTACGTAATCTATTTATTGAAGTTGATGACAAGCTAATTATTGTCCGTCAACTGCTTTCAAGTGGTAAGAGTACACTGCGTGTAAACGATGAAACGATTACTTTGTCTAGTTTAAAACGAATTTCACGTTATTTGATTGATATTCATCTACAACATGATGCATATAGATTGATAGATCCAGCAAATTACATTGAGTTATTGGATGATTTTACAAATATCGATTTATCCGTTTATAAACAAAAACTTAAAACCTACCAACAAGCAGTATCTGAATATAATAAAATCTTAAATTATTCTAGTTCCATTAACCAAGAAATGGATTTTCTTCTTTTCCAAAAAGAAGAGTTGTCTTCTTTGAACTTAAATGTAGAAGAAGAAACAGAACTATTGGAAAGACAAAAAATATTAGAAAATTTCGACAAAATTCATTCTAATATTACAAACGCATTTTCACATCTAGAAGGCCAAACATTGGCAAATCTTTTTAGTGCGAAAGACGAAATCGCTAAACTATCTGATTATGGTAAGGTGTATGAAGAAATGTCCAAAACTGTAGAATCTACATATTATGACATTGATGATGTTGTTCAGCAATTAAAGTCTGAGTTGTCTGAGTTCGATTTTAATCCAAATGAATTATCAAGAATACAGAGTCGACTTCAAGATTTGAACAGAGTAAAAAGAAAATACAACTTATCCGTGGAAGGTTTATTGGAAAAATTAGAAGATATTAACAGAAAACTAATGGCACATGAAGATAAAGACTTCTTAGTTCAAGAATCCTTAAAAAAAGTAAACCAGGCATTCTTAGTGTTAAAAGGAGTAGCGACGGAGATTACAAAAAGACGACAACAAAGTGCCAAACAATTAGAAATAGGTTTGATGCAGCAATTGGAAGAGTTACATCTACCGAACGCACAGTTTAACATTTTATTTAATGAGGTAGAGTATCAAGATGAATTAAAGAGCTCAACTTTTATGAATAATGGCGTAGACGAAATCGACTTTTTAATTTCAACAAATAAAGGTGAACCTGCTAAACCCTTAAGCAAAACAGCTTCTGGTGGAGAGATTTCAAGAGTAATGTTGGCATTAAAAACTATATTATTAAAGTCCCAAAACTTATCAAGTGTTATATTTGATGAAATTGATTCAGGTGTAAGTGGTAAAGTAGCACATGGTATAGCGAAAAAAGTAAAACTGATATCAGATAACACGCAAGTGTTATTAATCACACATTTACCTCAAGTCGCTGCTATTGCGGATCATCACTTATTTGTAAGTAAACAAGTGATAAACGATAGAACCGTCTCAAATTCAGAATATTTAGATATCGAAGGTAGAATTGGTGAAGTTGCGAAAATGTTATCGAATGAACAAGTTACAGAATCTGCATTAGTTAATGCTAGAGAAATCATAAATGAATATAGATAAAAATAAAAAGGTGTTTGTGTTAGATTTTGACAATCACCTTTATGATTTATTAAAAAAAGAGTATAACATCATTCACCACAGTAACTATATAGAGGACCTAATAGAATATAAAAAACCATTTGATATCTTAATTACAGATTCTGTATTTCAAGATGGAGATATTATTGAGTTAGCTAAAGTACTGAAAATGAAACCATACTGTTTAGAGGAAGTGACTTCACTTGTAAGAAAAAAACTTGGTAAAAGAGTTGTTTTTTCCTCAATTAATGAATTTTTGCCCAAAGATGATCCTATCAATCTATCAAGCGACTTAGAAGGCTATTCATTAACGATTAAAGCGATAAAACTATTAACTTCGAACGAATTACTGCTTGGAGACTTGCATGGCCTATACGCAAAATTAGGTACATTTCAAACAGTAGAAAAGAATATTCGTTATTATAAAGAGAGATTATTTGATGAGGGTGTATTAGAATCTGATGTGACGACATTTAACAAAAAATATCCAACAAACACTGAGTTTTTTAGATTATTGCTAGACTTAAAAAAATCAAAAAAAATAAAGGTCGAATAATGAAATGAGTCCCAAAAAGTGGACACATAAATAAAAGGATAAACACCCCTGTGAT
>PPCM01001387.1_pt1 | contig 11247 bp, 12 predicted proteins | sample 1555541 | NCBI WGS metagenome assembly PPCM01 (sample SAMN05284479, study PRJNA326546) | Marine sediment metagenome, whole genome shotgun sequencing project. | isolation source: marine sediment | place: Germany: Wadden Sea | collected 2012-09-05 | reverse complement strand
AAACAGAGATAAAAGATAAAATTTATCTTGTGACTTCATATTATTCAAATGAAAAAACACTTGAAGAAATATTACTTCAAGCTATAAAACGTGACGTTAATTCATTTGAAAATGATAAAGCTGATGAAAAAAGTAACCATTCAAGTTATAATGATGTTAGCAATATTTTCAGTCGCTGATGTTGTAGTTGAAAGGAGATATATGCAATTAGAATATAGAAGTTTACAACAAAACTACTCAGCGGCAGTTTATTGTAGGTTATCGAGAGATGATGGTACTGATAATGACAGTAACAGTATTCAAACTCAAAAGCAGATGTTAAGAAGGTATGCAAGTGAACATGGCTATCCTATTTATGATGAGTATGTAGATGATGGCTATAGCGGAACGACCTTTGATAGACCAGAGTTTAAACGTTTGCTACATGATATAGAGTTAGGCCATATAAATATAATCATTACAAAGGATTTATCAAGACTTGGAAGAAATAATGCTTTAGTAGCACATTATACAGAAATATTCTTCCCTGAAAATGATATAAGATATATTGCTGTAAATGATGGCATTGATACCTTTTGTGGTGATAATGAAATTATGCCTTTTAAGAGTATTGTAAATGAATATTATGCCAAGGATATTTCTAGGAAGATAAGATCATCATTTGTTACAAAGTCTCAAAATGGTGAGTTTCTTGGTAGTAAGCCACCTTATGGTTATGAGAAAGATCCAACAAATAAAAATAAGTTGATACTTGATGAAGTGACATCAGTGTATGCAAAAGAGATTTTTAATTTTATAGCATCAGGAAAAAGTCCTTATTTTATCACAAAGCATTTCTTTAATAATAGGGTGTTAAGACCTAGATGTTATGATGACATCAAAGCGGGCAGAAAGTCTCTAGAAGAGATTGATCACCCCTATAGATGGTATGAATCTAGCATCATTAAGATCGTTAAGAATCCAGTTTATTTAGGTCATATGATTAATCGTAAAAACATTACTCGTTCCTACAAGATAAAAAAGAGAATTAATATCCCATTAGATGAACAGATCGTTGTTGAGAACACCCATGAAGCGATGGTAGATGCTTCTACATTTGAAATAGCAAATAAAATGGTTAAGGTTAAAAAGAAAAAGGATAAGAATGGTCAAGTGCACATTTTCGCAGGCTTACTTAGGTGTGATAAATGTGGTAAAAACATGGTCTTTACACATCCTAAATCTGGTAGAAGTCTCCATCCATTTTATGCTTGTTCAAATGCTAAAAGAAATGGTAAAGCAGTTTGTTCTTATCATTACACCAGGTATGATCACTTGTATGAAGTTGTATTAAATGATATACAAAAGCAAGTGGAGTATGTGAAAATTGGTGAAGATGATTATCTTCAATATCTAACAAAGTCAAATCAGAAGAAGCAAAATGATCAAATCAAAACAATGACTAAAGATAGAAACAAATACAGTAAAAGAGTCACTGAAATAGATTTAATCATAAAAAGGCTTTATGAAGACAATGTATTAGAGAAGATAACTGATGAACGGTTTATGACAATGACGAAAAGTTTTGAAGAAGAACAATCTAATTTAAAAGTTTTACTTGAGGATTTAGACAATCAATTGGCTGAGTTAGAGATTAAAACACTCAACTCATACCAGTTTAAAAAGTTGATAAAGCGGTATACAGAAGTAACAGAGCTGACTGCGACGCTACTCAAAGAACTTGTTGATAAGATTGTTATTCATCAATCAGAAACGATAGATGGGAGAAAGATTCAAAAGATTGATATACATTACAGATTCATCGGCACTATTTAGTGTCGGTGTTTGTCTCAATAAATCGTCGACTCATGTTGAGACCGTAGTTAAATTAAACAGAAGTTAAACATCAAAAGACAACTCAAGGAGTTGTCTTTTGTCATAATTATGATCAGACTTAATGAGGCGAATGTAGCCCAAGTCTGTTGCCTTCTGTATCAATAAAGATTGAAAAATAGCCACTTTCATCAGCGTGAGGCGTCTTAGAAATTACAATTTCCCCACCATTTTTCTCGATCTTATCTAGTATGATCTGACAATCATCTCCACCATCAAGGTAGATGGTTACACCACTCGCTGAAGGTGTATAACCCTCACCTTGAATGATGACGCCAAAAGTTATTTGTCCTTCAGTCGGGAATAATCCCATTTGCATTTCACCAAAATCAATGTTCTCAATTGTAATGTCAAGTATGGACTGATAAAAGTTGACTGCGCGTGAAATTTCTACTGCTGGAATTTCAAAAATTGAAACAAAGCTTTTCATTATTGTCTTCCTCCTTCTATAGTTAATATACTTATAGTATAGAAAGTCTAGACAATATATAATTGTAAAAATGCGACATAATCATTTATAGAAAAGGGAAGATAAAGCCATATTCTTATTACCTAAAAACTGTTTTGGACTAACGCCTGTAAACTCTTTAAAATCTTTTATAAAGTGTGATTGGTCATAATATTCACTTTTGTAAGCAATATTGGTGAGGCTTTCAGACTCCTCGTTAAGCATTAATTTTATGGCTGTTTGCAGACGAATAACCTTTGCCAGTTGCTTTGGACTAATACCAATTTGTTTTAGAAATTTTCTTTCAAGTTGCCTTCTGTTGTATAGATCTTGTTCTAGGATGTTGTTAATTTTTACATTCCCTTTTGCAGATAGAAGGGTGTCAATTGTATCTTGAACAATGTTATCAATAGTATTTTCATCATTTAACCTATCGAAAAGAAACTTTTCAGTAATTTCTATTCTTTCAGTTGTGTCTTTTGCCTTAATGATTTTTTGCTCAAAATCTTTTGCAATCTTCTCATCAAATACCAGATGTAAAGGCGTTTCTTTGTTCACTAAATTTTTTAAAGGCTGAGAAATGAAGTTTGCAAATCCATAAGGATAAAAACTGACTGCAAAAGTATCAACATATCCTGTTGGTTGAATATAAAAGGGGTCCATGGTTTGTCCAAGAACCATCGCTCGAGGCTGTAGAATATATTCATCTTCAGAAGTGAACCGTTTGATATTATCACCCAATATGAAAGCCAACTCAATACAGCCATCTGGTACGATTCGTTGCTTTTGAGAGTTGTCCTCAGCAGGTACTTCTAAAGTCCAATAGTTGTTTACCAATGATGCTAAATCTGAATGCGGTTTATAAGTTTGATAATTCATTGTTTGCTCCTTCTTGTGAGTAAGACCATACAATTATTCAGTTTCATGAAAAGGATAATAGAAGTAAGTATATCTACTATTATAAATCATAATGTCTTTGAAGGGTTATTTACGCACTTGATTACTTAATCGAGGTGTTTCATTTTTTTGAAGTCTCTTGACCTGTCTATAGGTTCACCCTTTAGAATAAACTTATAGAAGACCTAAAGTATAGGATTACCAAATGACTTTTGCAGTCATGAGTTTGTTCGAAGGGAGCATGCATTATGAAAAAGAGAAGGCTAGAACGTAAGTTCACTCAAATAATACTTGGAAACAAGGATGAAATATTTGAACTACTCTGCCCAGTAAGGGAAAAGGAATGGCTAGATGGTTGGGACTGCAATATAATTCACTCAGAAAGTGGACTTGCTGAAAAGGGCTGTGTTTTTGAAACAGACAATGATTTTGGTAAATATCAATGGGTAATGACAAAGTATAATAGAGAAGACTATGGGGTTCAATTTGTTAAGTTCATACAGGACAAAATGATCATCATTATTGATATTACAATGATACAAAAAGAAGCAGAAGTAGTGCTTTGTGAGATTGCTTATACGTTTACAGCACTGGATGATACTATTATTGAATTAATGCACAAAGAAAATACTCAGCAAGTGTTTAATGGATATATTTGATAAGAACTCTTGGAGTAATATGCTAAAAAATAGCGGCTATACGCAAGCTGATATGCTCGGTTGGCATCGTGACTTTGAAAATTCGTCACCAAGTGACCATAAAGATTTTCTTTTGGCACTGGGAATGTCAGAAGATGAGATTAATAATCTGAGGTCAATAATAGATTTAGGAAAATAACAGTAGTGATGAAGACGACCCGAGTGATCATAACCGTCAATCGACTCTCTCAAGCATAAAAATTTATATTGAGTTCGGTACATGTTATTCAAAGCTCGTAAGTTCTGTTAGAAAGCCAACAAATGAAGAACAAAAGTAGAGACTAAAATGGACCCAATAGATTGGACACTAAAAAAAGTGTCTTAATATATTGGGTCCATTTTAGAAGATATCAAAATTATAATATTTTTTTCTTTATTAGCAATCTAATTGATTGGTAGAATAAGCTAAATTTCAAATCCTGATTTGTGTTGGTGAAGAGTGGGTCTGAATTTCTCTTAAGCTTAAAAATTCATTATACCGTTATCGGTACAATATATGCAGTTGATATTATACCGATAACGGTATAATATATAAAAGAGGTGATTATTATGACTTATTTGAGTGTTAAAGAAGTGAGTGAAAAATGGGGAATAACAGATAGACGTATTAGAGTTTTATGCAGTGAAGGAAGAATTGAAGGTGCAACTAAGGTCGGTCGTAGTTGGTTAATTCCTGAAAATGCGGTTAAACCTATTGATGGAAGAGAAATTCAAAATGTTAAGTATATAGGACTTGATTATAATTTCAAATTGATTGATGAATTGAAGAAGAAAATAGATAGTTTTAGACCTCTGTCTGTCAATTTAGCGAAATCTCTTCATGATAAATTAGTAGTGGAATGGACATATAATAGTAATGCAATTGAAGGTAATACACTAACAATGTCTGAGACAAAAGTTGTATTAGAAGGTATTACAGTTGGTGGTAAAAGTGTTGTTGAACATCTTGAAACAATAAATCACAAAGAGGCAATACTATTTATTGAAGATTTAATTCACAATAAAGAACCGTTGACAGAGTGGACTCTTAAAAATATACATTCCTTAATTTTAAAAGAAATAGATAATGATAATTCTGGAAAATATAGAAGAGAAAACGTATTAATCAGTGGTGCAAAACACATACCACCAAAGTATTATGATCTTGATTATTTGATGCAAAAGTTGATGAATGAGTACCAGAAAGAATGGCATAATATTCATCCTGTTATTAAAGCAACATTATTACATGGTGAGTTTGTCAAAATTCATCCATTTATTGATGGAAATGGAAGAACGGCGCGGTTACTTCTAAATTTCGAATTGATGAAATATGGATATACGCCTATCATAATAAGAAATGACAGGCGAGCTGAGTATTATGAAGTACTTGATTTAGCACATACAACAATGGATTATGGTCCTTTTATTAGTTTAGTATCAGAATTTGTTGTTGAATCAGAAGAATTATGGTTAGCAATATTAAGTTGATTAGAATTGATGAGTACACTTTAGAAAAAGGAGTGTATTATTATGAAAAATCAAATCTATAATGTAATGAACGAAAAGAACATTAACATATTATCATTCAACAATCGATAAACAACAGTAGCAATGTAACATTGGACAATATTAGAAGGAATCTTTCAAGTTTCTTTTCTTGGCTTAAAGAAGAGGATTACATCTTAAAGAATCCACTTCGACGAATTCATAATGTGAAAATTGGCTCAACTATTACAAAGACAATATCAGATGAGAATATTGAAATGATTAGAGATAGCTGTCAGACGTTACATGATATAGCAATGATAGATTTAATTTATACAACTGGGATGAGAGTTGGTGAACTCGTTCTTCAAAATTATCTGTTATCGCGGGACGATAGTAATCAGGCGCTGTTTGTTTCATTGCTTAGACCGCACAATAGAATAAAAATTAATGGTGTAGAAATCCGCATACGTGAACTTGGTAGAAAACTAGGAATTGATGATATATATCCCCATAAGTTTCGTAGAACAATGGATACAAGGGCGATTGATAAAGGGATGCCTATTGAAAAGGCTTAGGAGTTGCTAGGCCATCAACAGATAGACACGACAATGGGATATGCAATTGTTAATCAGAATAATGTAAAATTTCTTATAAGAAATATATAGGATCATAAAAGAACTTTATAGTACTCTGATTTTGGGGGATATTGATTATGAGTAAAAAGGCTTTTTCACGTTGTAATGAATTTGGGTTGTCTACTCATTCTCAAATGATGTATGATTGATTCTAGGAAGAGTGGAAAAATTATGAAATATAGAAAGTGGTATGAGGATAAATAGATGGCATTAGATAAATCATCTGAAGTATACAGAGCACTTAAAAAAAAAGGTTTTCCGGATGAATTTTGTTCAGAAATCGCATATAAATATATGAATACAGAGTTTACATCTGATCGTATGTTAGGGTATCTCTATCGTAGTTCTCAATCTAGTGTTGAAGAGGTTGTAGATGAAATGTTTGCAATTATTAGTGAGAGAGATCGACTGGTGGAAAAACATAGATCCGAACATGCCCAATCAAGGATTAACGAGATTTACCGTGATGGATTATAGTACTGCGAATTAACAGCAACAGCGCAACAGGGGCATTTTACGTTAAACTACAAATCGTTCTTTAAACTGAAAGTTATCGATTGACTTAAATCAAAAGTTTGGTTTTCACTCACTGACCTTGGTCAGTGGCAAGCTCCTAGAAGTTTAACTTTTGCATTCTGCAAAAGTGTTTCTAGTCCCTTGCTTTGTAAGAAAAATACAGAATAAAAACACTTATAGGAAGTTGAACTTTCATTTTCATTTTATATGAGGATGATAGTTTTTTTGTTTTTTAATAGAACTATGACCATTTCCATCTTATTGGTGATGTTGATTATCTTCAGTATCTAACAAAGTCAAATCAGAAGAAGCAAAATGATCGAATCAAAATAATGACTAAAGAGAATATCTGATGAACGGTTTAGGACAATGACGAAAAGCTTTGGAATAGAACAATCTAATTTAAAAGTTTTACTTGAGGATTTAGACAATCAATTGGCTGAGATAGAGATAAAGTTGTGATTCATCAATCAGAAACAATAGATGGGAGAAAGATTCAAAAGATTGGTATACATAACAGATTCATCGGCACTATTTAGTGTCAGTGTTTGTCTCAATAATTCGTCTACACATGTGGAGAAGATAGTTGAGCTACAAATGAAGCTTATGTAAATGTAAAAATCTAATCATGATTACTCAAGTCCCAAACATGTAATAAGCATTGAATCCATCCATTGCAAGTAGTACTTTGTAAAAGGAGTTCCAAAAAATAGTATTACTAACAAATGGAGGATTAAAATGTTCAAAAGATTATCACAATTATTATTAGTCATGCTTTTAGTCATGTCTACGTCAATGTCATCGTTTGCATATGACTCAAACCAAGTAAAACTAACTTATTTACCTACGACTTACAGCTCAACTGACCAAACTGAGGACGAAGGTTTTAGCTTCATGCGTTCATTAAACTTGGTACCTATAAGAGTAACAGCAAACTCTGATGGCACTGGTTGCAATGTGTACGTTGGTAACGCCGGAATTGATGGCCTAGACAGAGTAACGGTGACAGTTAAAGCAACTGGATATGGTACTCCAAAAACATTGAAACATTATGTACCAGCAGTATTTGGAAAGAATTTTAAATTTGATTTCCCAATGATTAAAGCTGATACTAGTTATGATGTAACAATTACAATTTTTGATGCTGGACAATATGTGTATAAAGAAGGATCAGCTTCAATAGTATTCACGGAGAGTGGACTCTCAGGTCTATGGCATAAAGGTTCTTCTTATAGCAGTAGAGCTGCTAGTTTAGAAAATCATTTTGATAGACATGGAGATGAAGTTAATTCAAAAAACATGGTTAATTACCTTAATCAAGCAATGAGCTACCGTGCACAAATTCTTAATGATATTAGTAATGGTGATTTGAGTAAATATAGAGTTACAACTGGAACAGGATCAATTCCATCTAAAAAATATAAGCATTTAATCGATAGAAGATTTATAATACTAAACAACAGTACTGATGAAGCATTCACTTTTGGAAAATAAAGCGGGTGTTTAGTAGATGAAGAAATTGAGGTTGTATCATGATGAGCAAATGTGCGTGCTGCGGTAATAAAACAATACGTGGAAAAATTGAAGATGCATTAGGTTACATATGTCCAGTATGCTATTGGGAAGTAGACACATTTATAAGTGATGAAAACGATCCAAGTGATCAAAATCGTCAATTGACTCTCTCTCAAGCACAAAATAATTATACTGAGTTTGGTGCATTTCATTCAAAGTTCGTTAATTCTGTTAGAAAACCTACAGTAGAAGAGCAAAAGTAGAACAGAACTCAAAGTGGATTTTGCCATTAATGGTATGATCATCAAAGAAAACTAAGTTTCTAATTGGAATTTCTAGAAAGCCCTCAACCGAGGGCTTTTATTTTTCATCAAAGAGAGTTAAAGTGTAGTAGTTTGTATAAATTGGACCTATCTTGCCCATAAATCACTCAATAATGAAGTTTGCCCAATTCCTTATGGGAAGGTGGTGTCGAATGGATTAATGATTCATGTTTAGATATGGGTATACACATATCTAAACAGAAATGTAGTTAGAATCATTAAAGAAGATACTTCTGGCTCTGTAGAAATAGAAGTATTTTTTTGCAACAGTATGAATTACGGCATTCCGACCGTGTTCAAGAATCACCGAGTAAGACAGAATTAAAAAAATGTCATATTGAGTTTCTGATGCAAAATTGAATTGTACACAGACCTTGTTGGATAACAACTGAGGATTTGCACTTTAATGTTCTGAGAAGTGGTCCAACTTGTCATGATCTCGTATAATTTGACGAAGATTATTTCATTGTCGTATTCTTACAAAATCCGGACCAAGTACTGGAAACATCTAAAATGATGCTATTCGCACGTTTTTGAGGTGTTTTTGAAAAGTCATCAAATATCACTCGGGCCGCAAAAAGTCCCCCAATAAAGGCATGAAATTAAAAACACATAATTTTGTTCAAAATCTTATGTACTTTGGAAACAGAGTTTAGATGGTATTTTGCGTTCAAATCTGCGTATCCTACAAACCGCTTGAAAATTTACCATCTGTAGGATACAGAAATGATTGTAAACCGCCGATACTTTTAGTGGATATCCTCATAGGGTCTACAGAGTTAAAAACCGAGTTTCGCTATATATCAAGCAGAGGGAGTTGGAAGACATCCATAGTTAATAGAAATTAATCAATCAAAACGCCATTACTAAGTAGAACTCTTACTTGGTATAATATTCACTGCTTTCAAAACGTTTTGTCTCATTAGTGTCAAGGTCAAACGAAACGTAGAATTCAATTGCCATTTGTCCAATTCCTAACAATATAGTATTACCATCTTTTGACCAACGATCCAAATATATATTATTGTTTCTATATGATGTAATATCTATTAGTTCAGAAAGGCTTATAGTATTAATTATTGTTCCTTTAAGGTCAATTACGTAAAGTAAATTTCGTTCATGGGTAGAGGACGTATTGTTAGAACTTGTGGTAAGCATGATTAAATTATTCTCATCTGAAATTGCGTAATCGTATAGTTCTATTGATTCAAACAATTTAGTAAGCATTTTATCAGCGGGAGAATATTTCCATAGTATAGAACCCCAATTCTTATCTCCAACTGTCTGAATAAAGTAAATGTTATTATCTAAGATTGAAAGATTTTGAGTGTTCATACTAACTTCTTTTTCCAATTGGTTCTTCGAGTATTCTTTCCATTTTGCGAGTGTACTCATGTCATCTAGAAGCGTTTTTGTAAGAAAATTATTTTTTCTAGTTTAGCTGATAAATCAATTGTTGTATTTTGTAATTTCGAATTTAAATCTTGTTCATAAACTATTTTAGATTCAAGTTGTGTGATAGTAAGATGTAATTCTTCAATCTCAGTTTCATGTATTGATTGAGCAGTATCTTCTACTGTCTTATTATTCTGAACACTTGAACATCCAATTAAAATAGTACAAATCGTGAAAATGATTGTTAATTTTCTCATAAGCTTTCCTTGTATAACCTTAATTGTTTTTATTTGTTCATTTTAGCAGTAAATGGAGATTTCATCAATTGTTATGAAATCTAAATAGATAGTTGTAATTTAGAAGCCTTAAATGAAAAAGTAAATTCCGTTTACGAGGTCAAACGGAAGTTAGTGTTGCAAACAGAAGTTAGTCTTGCATGAAATCTAGTATACTGTCATAGATATCTATCCTGATGAACCAGGAGATGATGATAATGACAACTAAAGGAAAACATCTAACACTAGAAGATAGAAACTATATTGAGGATGCTCTGAACGAGAATTATTCGCTTTCTGCGATAGCAAAACATTTTGGAAAAGATGCGACAACGATCTCGAAAGAAGTGAAGAGAAACAGAGTGACTATTGGAAAAGCTAGACCAGTTGAACTCACAAGCTGCAAAAACCGTAAGCTGTGTGTACGTAAACACATATGTTCTAAAGCTTGTGATCAGCTTTGTAAAAAATGCTCAACTCTAAACTGTTATAGAATTTGTCCTGAGTATACGCCCAAAAGCTGTGTCAAACTTACGCGATTCCCACACGTATGCAATGGCTGTACTCGAAAAATAAGCTGCCGACTCCAGAAGTATGGATATCGTGCAAAGGTAGCACAAGCCAACTATACAGATGTTTTGAAGACTTCACGCGAAGGTATTGCCAGAACAGCAGAGGAACTAACTGAGCTTGATACATTGATCTCACCACTAATCCTAAAGGGACAATCATTAGTGCATATTTACGCCCACCACAAGCATGAAATAAAATGTTCTGAACGGACCCTTTACGCATACTTTGATCAAAATCTATTTACAGCAAGAAACATTGACTTGCCAAGGAAAGTTAAGTATAAACCACGAAAGAAAAAGCCAAAAGTATCTGATAGAGGAGCTGCCCATCGAATCGATAGAACATATGAGGACTTCAACAGTTTTATGGAAAAACATCCGGAAAAGCACGTTGTAGAAATGGATACTGTACACGGCACAAAGGGGAGCAAATCGCTCCTGACACTGTTCTTTCGAAACAGTTCTCTAATGCTGGCATTTCTGCTTGACGCATGCACTGGGGATGCAGTAAAGCAGGTTTTTGATCAGTTTTATGAGGGCTTAGGCAAGGATGTATTTCAAAAGACGTTCCCTGTCATCCTCACAGATAATGGGTCTGAATTCAAAGCGCCTGAAGCTTTAGAGCGAGATA
>PPCM01001386.1_pt1 | contig 11255 bp, 9 predicted proteins | sample 1555541 | NCBI WGS metagenome assembly PPCM01 (sample SAMN05284479, study PRJNA326546) | Marine sediment metagenome, whole genome shotgun sequencing project. | isolation source: marine sediment | place: Germany: Wadden Sea | collected 2012-09-05 | reverse complement strand
AATGAATATTACACTACTTTGGCCTGCAATAGTTCCAATTATGATACCAAAGTTAAAACCAAGACCTGCTTTGATTGGAATGATCAAAGCAATTGTTATTAGCAAAAATGCAATCATCATATTTGAGAGACTAGTCAATATGGTTAGAGGTTGTTCTTTGGTGAACATAAGACCGAAAATAATCATAATAGAAAAAAATATTTGTAATAAGTATTTCTTGAGAAATTGCTTAACATCAAAGTTTGACTTCATAAAGATCCTCCAGTATTATCCTTTTAATAAATACTATCATATAAAATTATCAGAAAAAAGCTTATTGACGTTCAGTAGTTATTAGTTCATTAAATGATATATTAGAAATTACTTAAGGTTTATGATGTTTTATTGCAGACTATATATGTTTAAGCATAAAGTGGTTATAATAGAATATGAAAAAGAGATTGGAGGAAATATGAAGACGAAATACTATAATAAGTCTATCGAAAATATTGAGAAATCATTACATACAAGTATCAATAACGGTTTGAGTTCAAGTGGAGTAATAACAGCTAGAGAAGAATATGGTGAGAATGCTTTACAAGAAAAAGCAGGAAAAACTATATGGAAAATGATTCTTGAGCAAATAAGTGACTTTATGATAATTATTTTGATTGTTGCTGCAGTGTTATCTATGATAGCAGGTGAATACATTGATGGTGCTGTTATTCTTGGAATTGTTGTTTTAAATGCAGTACTAGGTATTACTCAAGAAAGAAAGGCCAGTGATGCATTAGCTGCACTGAAAAGTATGGCTGCTCCAAAGGCAAAGGTAATACGTGATGGTAAAATAGATGTTATTGATTCAAAAAATCTTGTTCCTGGAGATATTGTTGAGTTGGAGTCAGGGGATTATGTACCTGCTGATCTAGTTTTATTTGAATCAATAAATATTAAAATCGATGAATCCGCCTTAACTGGTGAATCTGTAGCTGTAGAAAAAAAAGTAGGCTTGGTTGAAGAAGATGCCCCTATTGGTGACCGTACCAACTCAGCTTTCATGAGTACAATAGTAACTTATGGTAGAGGTAAAGGAATTGTAGTCGGCACTGGTATGGATTCTGAAATTGGAAAAATTGCTACAATGTTAAATGAAACAGAAGATGGAAAAACACCACTTCAAGAAAAATTAGCTAGTTTTGGTAAACTTCTTGGTTTCATATGTATTGCTGTTTGCATAATCATATTTGGTTTAGGTCTATATAGAGGGGAACCGCTATTAGAAGTTTTTATGACAGCTATTAGTTTGGCAGTAGCAGCTATTCCAGAAGGTTTGCCGGCTGTTGTAACCGTTGTCCTTGCAATGGGTGTTACAAGAATGGTCTCAAGACATGCTATTATGAAGAACATAGCTGCTGTTGAGACTCTTGGTTCAACGACTGTTATTTGTACTGATAAAACTGGTACATTGACTCAGAATAAAATGACTGTTCTAAAAATATATGATGGTGAAGAGGAATGGCAAGTATCAGGAACTGGTTACAGTTTTAATGGTAACATTGTTTCTGATTCTAATAAAAATATATCAGCAATAGACAAGTTGTTAAAAGCTGCTTTATTATGTAATGATGCAAAAATAAAAGATGAAGAAGTTATTGGTGATCCGACAGAGGGAGCACTTGTTGTTTTAGCTGCCAAAGGTGGTAAAGATCAGAAACTTATGAATCAATCCTATCCAAGGATTTCAGAATTTCCATTTGATTCAGTGAGAAAGTTAATGTCTACAAAACATCAAATTGATGATAGCTTTTATATGTTTACAAAAGGTGCACCAGATGTTGCGCTTTCAAGATGTACAAAGATTTTTATCAACAATGAAATTAGAAATATTACTGATGATGATAGAAAAAGGATACTGGATAAAAACAGCAATTATGCTGAACAAGCACTTAGAGTCTTAGCATATACCTATAAAATTATTGATGAAGAAGCGAATCTTTTTGATGAAGAGCAGGACTTAGTATTCCTCGGTCTAAGCTGTATGATTGATCCTCCTAGAGAAGAAGCGATTCATGCTGTTAAGCTATGTAAGAAAGCAGGAATTCGTGTTGTAATGATAACTGGAGATCACATTACAACTGCAAGTGCAATCGCAAAGAAACTTGGTATCATTGAAAGTCTTGATGAAACTTTAGAAGGTGTTAAGATTAATGATTACATTGATGAAGAATTTAAAGAAAAAGTTAAAACAACCAATGTTTTCGCAAGAGTTTCTCCTGAACACAAAGTAAGAATTGTTGAAACAATCAAATCTAACGGTGATGTTGCTGCTATGACCGGAGATGGTGTGAATGATGCACCAGCTTTGAAACGCGCGGATATTGGTATTGCTATGGGGATAACAGGTACAGATGTTTCTAAAGAAGCGGCAGATATGATCTTAACAGATGACAATTTTGCGAGTATTGTTGATGCTGTAGAAGAAGGACGTATTATCTATAGTAATATACGTAAGTTTGTTGGATTCTTGTTATCTTGTAATATTGGTGAAATTATGATTATTTTTATTGCCATGTTATCAGGATGGGCGGTACCTTTAGTACCTATACAACTATTATGGATTAACTTAATCACAGATTCCTTCCCTGCATTTGCACTTGGACTCGAAAAAGGTGAGAAGGATATAATGAATAAACGACCAAGAGACCCATCAGAAGCGATTGTTGATAAAACTATGAAAATAGCTTTGGCTTTTCAAAGCATTGGTTTAACAGTTGCAGTATTGGGATCATATCGATTGGGATTTCTGATGGCAGGAGATATTGCTCCGGAATTACAGTTGACAGTTGCAAGAACGTTTAGTTTCACAACGCTTATTATTGGTGAAATGTTGAGAGCATTTTCAGCGAAATCTGAATACAAATCAGTATTTGAAATGAATATATTTGATAATAAATATCTGAATTACTCTGTTGCTGGAGCAATTGTATTACTTTTGATAGTAGTTTATGTACCATTTTTACAACCGATTTTTACAACTGCTTCATTAAGTTTAGTTCAGTTAAGTATAGCTGCGGGTCTCGGTTTTCTACCTCTCTTATTTGGAGAGCTGTCTAAGAAAGCTAAGCAAAAATAATTGAATTCTAAGGTCTTTTATTTGTAATGAATAGAAGACTTTTTTCGTGATGAGTAGAAAAAACATTCTTTTAGGTCTATTATTAGTTAAATAATGTATGTTTTACAAGTTTAGTATAGTATAATTTATGAGTAGCGTTTCCCTGTTGGGTGTATATATTTTATATTATGACGAGGTCGTTACTATCCTAGAGAGATGATTTGAGTTGAATGACTCAAGTCTATAACGAGGTTTATGATAGATGCAGAAGAAAATTAAACAAAATGATAAAACATATAATACATCTTCGATTAATCGTATAATTTTTTTGATTGTTACTAGCGCAATCTTGATCCAAGGTCTTATATGGTTAGCTGATAGTATTTACATATTTAAGTCAGATGTAGATGATATGAATCAAATACAAACTGATTTTATAAAAGCTCAACTAAAGGAACGTGTGGCAGCTGTAATAGATTATTCAGATTATCGAAGTCAGGAAACTGAAAAGGTACTTAGAGATGAATTGCATAGTCGAACTTATGAAGCCTATGCTTTAATGAATAGTATTTATGAGAATAATAAAGATACAAAATCAAAAGAGGAAATTACATTAATTATAAAAGATGCTCTTCGAGAAATAAGATTTAACGATGGTAGAGGATACTTCTTTATAGATACTTTAGAAGGAGATGTAATTCTATATCCTGTATATCCAGAAAATGAAGGTAAAAATTTGATTAATCTTCAGGATGATATGGGAAATTATGAGATTCAGAAAGAAATAAAACTAGTAGAGTCAATGGGAGAAGGTTACTTAGAAGGATATTGGAAAAATCCAAATACCGAAGATAATGGAACATATAAAAAGATTACATTTGTAAAGGCTTTTGAACCCTATGGTTGGTATTTAGGATGTGGTGATTATCTTGATGAGATCACTAAAGAGATTCAAGGTGAAGTTATTGCCTATGTAGATAGTATTCAATATGGCGAAGATGATTCTCAATATGTTTTTCTGCATGATTATTCTGGTGTTGAGTTAGCTAATGGTGTTTATCCAGAAATGATAGGTGTAAATAACTATGAGTTAGAAGACGTCCATGGTTCAAAAGTTTATCAGGAACAGATCAAATTATGTATTGAGGAAAACGGGGGATACTTAACTCACTACTGGCCTAATACAGAAGACGATGGTGAACATAAAAAATTAACATACGTAGCACCTCTTCCGAAATGGGAATGGATTATTGGAACTGGTTTAGATCTTACAGAATTAGAAGAATTAATAGAGCGAAAGGAAGAGGAGTTAAGAGTTTTTATATTGATACGTATTCTAGTCATTCTATTAGTTTTGGGATTATTAATTGCTGTATCAATGTTCTATGTTAAAATGTTTTCAACGAAAATGAAAAGAAACTTCACTGTTTTTAGAGATTATATGATTTCAGCAAACAAGAAGTTGATTCCGATTGATGTAGCCTCACTTGACTATGTTGATTTTTCAGAATTAGCAGATGTGACAAACTCTATGACGGAACGAATTAATCATCTATTAAACTATGATGAGTTGACTGGCATTTATAACAGGAGATATATCAAGGAAATATTTGATGTTGCCATAAAGAACTCACCTGAAGATGTTGGGATTATTTTAATGGATATTGATTACTTCAAGAATGTTAATGATCAGTTTGGTCATGATATTGGTGATGAAACATTGATGGTTATTGCGAGCTTACTAAAAAGTACTACAGAAGATATTGGTTCGGTTGGACGACTTGGTGGCGAAGAATTTATTGCAGTTATTGAAGATGTAACTCTAGAAGAAACTGTTGATGTTGCTGAAAAAATAAGAACCAATATAGAATCATTTTATATTAGTTCTATTGATGGTCATGTGACCATCAGTTGTGGTGTTGTTCATTCAACTAACTGGAAGAAAGATGAGCTATATAAGCAAGCTGATGAAAAACTATATTTAGCAAAAGAGTTAGGTCGAAATAGAACTGAATATTAGTATTTCGTTTTTCGAAGAGATTGGCTTACAAAAGAGTACTCAAAAAAATTAAGGAATGTTGTTAATTAGATTAATACTAGTAATTAAGAGAAAATAGAATACTTGCTTTAGATTATAGTACTTGAGAAAGTTACAAATTAATCTATAATGGTTGATAGATATGTTTCTAGTATAATGGATGAGAATCAAATGAAATGAGGAATTAAGATGGATAGATATGCAGAAATCATGTTACATGATGACATAAGTTCTGATGAGACTGTTGATGTACAGTGCCCTAGTTGTCAGTTATTGGTACGTTTAAAGTTATCAGATCATATTATAAAGTGTAAACGTTGTGGTGAAACATTCTATATTGAGGATTATGTTGACAATAAGATTCAGTATTAGATGAATGCATTAGACTTTCTTAATACCTATCAAGAAAAAATAAAATAATGGATAGATTTATGAATTTTTATATAGAGGGTGTTATGATATAAACAAGTTATGAATGACCCCTTCATACTTCGTATAAGAGAAAGCCTCTCTAATACTAGCCCCAAAGACTACCTAACCAACAGGTAGTTTTTTTTGTTTTTTAATGTAAAAAAAATGCACTTCCATGATATAAATGTTTTTTTGTAAATATTTAGGGGTATGATTATATTACAAAGGAGGGGCATATGAATCTTAGATTTACAAAAATTGCAAAAGTGATTATCATCATTAATTTGATTATAACACTAATCTTAGTTGGAACTCACGGATATAACATTCACAGAATTAATGAAACCACCGAAAAAATCATTCAATATATGGATGAACATAATGTTTCTAGAGATACTGCAGTAAGAGAGCTTATTGAAAGTGATGAAGAGTTGTTTATTGGAAATGAATTTGCTGTTTATTTTGGAATGACAGTTGCAGGTATCACTTTACTGATGTTGGTATTGTTTGGTAAGTTTAATGGTTTTTTCTTAGGATTTTTTACAGCAGTATGTTGTTTATTTACTTCTTTTATTGGTGGGTTATTACTGTTCTATGTTATTTTATCAGGAAAAAGTCAAAAGGATATTGATCCAAATAAATTTTCCTTACGTAATGATTGGGAAAAATTTGTACATAAAAGAGCAAACCTAAATTAAGGTTCGAATTTATCGAACCTTTTTGCTTTTAAATCAATTAATTGGGTACGATTTATTTAAGGAGGGAAGATATGTTAAACATAAAAGATGTTATTACGATAGATGATTTGAATAAAGTAGATATTAGAGTTGGTACAATTCTGACTGTTGAGGATATTGAAAAGTCAGATAAGATGGTTAAACTATCAGTCGATTTTGGTGATTTTCATAGAACAATTTTAGTTGGTATGAAAAAAGAAAGAGAAAATCCAAAAGAAATTGAAGGAATGCAGGCGTTATTTGTCGTGAACCTAGCCCCTAAAAAAATGTTTGGAGAAGTATCAGAAGGTATGTTATTTGATATTGGTTATGATGATGGCATAACTCCAGTTCTTTCGATACCAGAGAAAGAAGTGCCTAATGGAGTGAAAGCTGGATAAAAGGAAATAGGTATCCTAAGAACTTCTTTAAATAGATATTGATTAAATTGAAAAAGTTATCAATTGTTAATGACTCCAAATACATTGTGTATATGGAGTATTTTTTTTCTTGTATTGTTTTATTTAGGGTGATACTGTAAAAATATGATATATATCTAAATGATATAGTTGGTGGGACATTAAAAGTACAAATGCGTATGCTTTGATGACAGGCTATGAAATAAAAAAGTGGGTAGAAAATGCACTTTCCCATTTTGGGGAAACGAGTTATAGTCAAATCTATCCAATAATGTATAAGTTTGTAGATTTAGGTTTTGTAACAGTTGAAAAAATTGAAAATGATAAAGGGCCTTCAAGTAAGTTGTATACATTAACAAATGGTGGTGAGAAAGCTCTACTGGATTGGTTGAATGAAGATGCCGAAGATTTTAATTCAAAAGATGAAGCACTTCTAAAACTTTATTTTAGTTCTATGCTTCCAATTGAAAAAGTTATTGAAATGATGGAACATTCGATGAATTAGGAGGAGTTATGAATAAGTTGTGGAAATATTTATTGTTATTGCTTCTCGTTTTGTTACCATTTTCATGTGAACAAGACGAGAACCTCATTTCTGAAGTTAATGAACCTTCTCAAGAAATCGTAGAAGAGCAGGACGAAGATGTTGAAGTAACACTTACAGTACTCGGAAGAGCGAGTATAAGATTGGATTTTAGTGATGGGAAAGTAGTCTATATTGATCCTGCTTATGGATCGTATAAGGAGTATAAAAAAGAAGCGGATCTTGTTTTGGTAACACATCAACATACCGATCACAATGTTGTGAGTAAAGTTACATTGAAAGAAAATGGTTCGATTATTCAATGTCCCTATGATATTAAAGCTGGTGATATTATAGAAGTTGCTGGTTTAAAGATAGTAGCTGTTGATGCTTATAACATTAATCACAGTAAAAGTTCGAGTTGTGGCTTTATAATTGAATCAGATGATCTTGTTATTTATCACTCAGGCGATACATCGTTAACAAATCAAATGAGAGAACTGAAAGAATATAGTATAGATTATGCGATGTTATGTACAGATGGATTCTACAATATGGGGCTAGAAGAAGCTAAAATGGTCGCAAATGACATTGAAGCTCAAGTTGTATTGCCAATACATACATCTGCAGATGGTAGTTTTAACATTAATCAAGCTAATAAATTCAATTATGATGGAAGTTTGGTTATAAAGCCTGGGGAATCTATTATACTTGAGGACTTATCCAAACCAGCTGTTCCATTTGACCAAGCTATTAAAGATATAATTGATACACGTCTGTCATCCATAAAAAATAAAGACTATGAAATGTATATGTCTTCAATTACGAAAAGGAATCCATATTTCTTCAATGAACAAGAGCGTTGGTTTATGGGGATGACTGATGAAAGTATCACTAATCTTTATCTAGAAATTGAGTCTACTGAGATTATTAATGAACATACCGCTGTAGTGAATTTGAAACAAACTCACTTCATGGATAAAAAGTATGTACTTAATTATCCACTAATATTTAAATATGAGAATGGTTTATGGAAGGATTATGGTTATCACTTTGAAACTATTAGGACTGATGATTTTGAAGTAAAATACATGAAAAATGAAACCAGAGTAGATGAGTTTATTGAGATGCTTGAGTTATCATTTGATAATTTGAGAAAGGTATACAAGGAAAAGCCACATCCGTACTTTGAACTTAAGTTATTCACTGATCAGGAGATGCTTAGACAAAGATGTATTCCTGCAAACTCGTGGTTGTTTACAGGCTGGTCTGAGCCTGATGAATCATTAAAGCTATATACAGGTCATCCATTAAGTTATGAAGGTTATCCGGGCGTTGTTCAGCACGAAGTGGTTCACCATATAACCATTAGAATGTGTAACAATAACTTACCGATGTGGCTACTTGAGGGGATTGCTATGTACGATGGTTCCGCTGCTTATGGTTTTGAGAATTCTAGTCTCTTAAGTAGAATGACTAAAGAGAGTATAAAGCAAACGATTGAAGATATTGAACTTAGAGATTTATATTCTGATCTTACTAGTGAGGAAATAAGAAATTATTATAATACCAGTTATATGTATGTCAGATATATTGCTGAAACTTATGGACATGATAAGTTAATGGATTTATTTTATGAAGCTGGTAAAAAGCCTTTTCATGATAGTACTTTGAATGATAGCTTTGAAATTAACAATCAAAAAACAGCCGATGAAGTAATTATGACAGTACTAGAAATCACAAAAGAGCAATTGAGTAAAGAATATTTAGATTGGCTTGAAACGGTTGATTTTATAAAGTAATTAAAAAGTTCTTTATCTTGACTTAGAAATGTCATTAGTTTGTCATTTTGATTAAATACACTTAGATTAATCAAAATAGAAGAAAGGATGGCATATGAAAAAGTTAGTTTTATTATTGGTTGTACTACTTAGTATGAGTACAGTAGCATTTGCAGATGATTTTGGACATGAAGGTATTGAGGCTGAAAATCCATCGATTGAGGAAATGCTTACATTTGCATTAGAGGATGAAGTACTGGCATATTCTACATACAATGAAATCGTAGATGTATTTGATGTGAGCAAACCATTTACCAACATCATGAAAGCAGAACTGAGACATCAAGAAGCAATAATTGCATTAATGAATGACTACGGTATGGATGTACCGGAAGTTGATGCAAGTGATTATATCACTTTACCGGCATCGTTGTTAGAAAGTTATGAAGCCGGTGTGCAAGCAGAAATAGATAATATAGCACTCTATAACACATTTTTAGAAGAAGATATTCCAGATGATGTGAAAGATGTATTTGAATATTTGATTAAAGGATCTGAAAAGCATCAATCGGCATTTGAAAGACAAATCGAACAAAATTCAGGAACTAGAAGTCGGGGGAAAAAGCAAAAATAATTTTGTGTATAATTACAGTTTACTAGTAAAGATTTCATCATATGATGGAATCTTTTCTTATTCCTAATAATGTCATGGAAACGATACCGAATTTATTGTATAATAAGTGATAGTGTTTAATACCATTGGGTATTAAGAAATTGGGGGAATAACTAAAATTTATATATGGAGGTAACAATGAGTATCAGAGTTGATTATTCAAAAGCAAACATAACAACAGATCAGTTGTTAGATTATCAGAATCAAGTGAACGAACTTCATAAAGTTATTCACGAGAAAACAGGTGCAGGTAACGATTTTTTAGGGTGGTTAGATTATCCTGTTACATATGATAAAGAAGAATTTGATAGAATGAAAGCTTGTGCTAAAAAGATTCAGGGTAATTCAGATATCCTTGTTGTAGTAGGTATTGGTGGATCTTACTTAGGAGCGAGAGCAGTTATTGAAGCTCTAAATCATTCTTTCTTTAACGATTTAAGTGATGAGAAAAGAAAGTTTCCAAAAGTGATGTTCTTGGGGAATAACATCAGTCCGGTATACATGACTCATTTCTTAGAGGCTATTGAAGGTAAAGATATTTCTGTAAATGTAATTTCAAAGTCAGGTACAACAACAGAGCCTGCTTTAGCATTTAGAATTATTAGAAAGTACATGGAAGAGAAGTACGGTAAAGAGGGTTCTAAAGAGAGAATTATAGCAACAACGGATTATGAAAGAGGCGCACTTCGTCAACTTGCTGATCAAGAAGGCTATGAGACGTTTGGTATTAAAGATGATATCGGTGGCAGATTCTCTGTGCTTACAAGTGTAGGTATGTTACCTATTGCTGTTTCTGGTATTGATGTAGATGCATTAATGGCTGGTGCTGTTGCAGGTTACGAAGAATATCAGGAGCTAGATTTAAATAAAAATGCATGTTATCAATATGCTTCATTAAGAAATTACCAGTTGAACAATGGTAAAGACATTGAAATTTTTGTTGATTATGAGCCACAACTTCACTTTACAGCTGAATGGTGGAAGCAATTATTTGGTGAATCAGAAGGTAAAGATGGTAAGGGATTATTCCCAGCGGCAGTAGATTACTCTACAGATCTTCACTCACTAGGTCAATATGTTCAAGATGGACAAAGAATTTTATTTGAAACAATTTTAAATGTTGAAAATGTAGCTTGTGACATAAAAATTGAAGAAGATGCTCAAAATCTTGATAACTTAAACTATCTTGTTGGCGAGACTATGGACTTTGTAAATAAGAATGCTTGTAAAGGTACTATCTTAGCTCACGTTGATGGTGGTGTACCGAATGTTATTTTAAACATTGAATCATTAACACCATTTAACTATGGTAAGCTTTTATACTTCTTCATGAAGTCTTGTGCAATGAGTTGTTATATGGTGGATGTTAATCCATTCAATCAACCAGGTGTAGAAGATTACAAGAAGAATATGTTCGCATTGTTAGGTAAACCAGGATTTGAAGCGTTGAGAGAAGAACTACTTAAGAAATAGGAGATGAAATGTTAATTGGAATCGATTTAGGTGGTACAAATATTGCTGCAGGATTAGTAGCTGCTGATGGAACATTGGTATTCAAAAAAAGTATTCCAACAATGGCTGAACGTCCTTCAGAAGAATTAAT
>PPCM01001385.1_pt1 | contig 11256 bp, 6 predicted proteins | sample 1555541 | NCBI WGS metagenome assembly PPCM01 (sample SAMN05284479, study PRJNA326546) | Marine sediment metagenome, whole genome shotgun sequencing project. | isolation source: marine sediment | place: Germany: Wadden Sea | collected 2012-09-05 | reverse complement strand
TAAGCGCCGATGAAAGTGATAGTAAAGATAAAAGTAACGCTCCGGATTTGTTCCGGGCACGAAAAAACGTATTCCAATGACGTCAATACAACATTTCCAGCTAAGGATCAGTTTCAGCGAGGCGCACATGAACAGTTTTACCTGCAGTCCCATCGGCATCGTTCACTCTCCCCACAAAACACCCGAAGGCGCGCCCATTCAGCCCGCGGGTGCAAGGGATATCCGGGGAACCGTTGAAATTCTCCCGGAATTTGAAGAGGGGTTGTCCGATCTTTCCGGATTCTCCCATCTCATCCTGATTTACCATTTTCACCTTTCCGGCCCCCATAAACTCACGGTCAAACCCTTTCTCGACAAAACGGAACGGGGGCTTTTCGCAACGCGCGCGCCTTCGAGGCCCAACCCCCTGGGGTTGTCGGTGGTGCGGCTTGACGGGGTGGAAAAGAACATCCTTCATATCCGGGATGTGGATCTGGTGGACGGAACGCCGCTTCTGGATATCAAGCCCTATGTGGCCAAATTCGATCGAAGAACCCCTGAAAGGGAAGGATGGCTCGAAAAGCGCTCCGAGGAAGTTGCGGAAACCACGGCGGATGAGCGCTTTGTCCGTTGAAGCCGGTTTTGATCGTTTTTCGCGGCCGAGGAGGGCACCGATTCCATGCGGCATTGATGAACGGTAGACCAGGGGGCGTGATTTGGAATTGCCCGGCGCCTGAACATATCCGTGTACAAGGGAAATGTTCAGGCGTTTTCTGTTCCGACGGGCGTGGTTCAGGCTTTGGCTTCCGCCGTTGAAGCGGATACGGGATAGGGAAAGACCCTGTCGTAGGTCCAGTTGAACACATAGGCGTATCCCATGAAAAACAGGGAAAAGCCCAGGTCCATGAGAAAGGCCTGCCAAAGGGAAAGATCCATCCACCATGCCACGAAGGGAAGGGTGGGGAGGAGGATTCCGACTTCAAACAGAAAGGAGTGGAATAGTCGCAGTTTCGGGGGACGCTGGTCCAGCGGCCGGTTGAATTTGATCAGCATGAGATCGAAGAGGTAGTTGTAAACGGCATTCCACACCATGGCCCACATGCTGAGGCTGATACCCAGCACGCCGGTCTGAACAAGCTCCCTGTTCATGACGACGGAGGCAATGGGAATGCTGATGATAAGGGCAAAGGCTTCGAAAAAAATCGTGTGTCTGAGGCGGTCCAATCCTGTACGCATTAATAATCTCCATGTTTAAGTTCCGTGCCTTTATTCATCAAAATATAGATTGTTTCAAGTTGATAACTATCTGAATAATAGATAGGTGTGCGTGGGCTCTCTACGGACAACCCTGCTGTTCACGGTTTTTTGCTAAATGAACGTCTGCTGAACGCTCGCGGGGCAGCGGGACGCGGCCCATGGCTCGGCTGTAACAGCTTGGAATGATGACGTTATATCAATACAAAATCTCTATTGTCATGTCGGATGCCTTTTGAGCGGACCAGTAAGGTTGCCGGCGCTTTTGTTCCGGGAGCACGGTGGCCGGAATCCTTGGGGAGGTGATATCCCTTGGGGGAGGAGCCGGTAAAGGGAAGGTAGCGATTGGGCTGGGCAGGTGATAATAACGGCAGGGGAGCGGAGGTGGATGAAAATTAGTCTTGAACAGTTGGCGGCATTTACGGAAACCGTGGACCGGGGATCGTTTTCCGCCGCCGCAAGGGCCATGGGGAAAGCACAGTCCGCCGTCAGCACGGCCGTTATGAACCTCGAGATCGACCTGGGAGTAACCCTGTTCGACAGATCCGGAAAATATCCCCGTCTCAGTTCCGAGGGGGAGGCCCTCTTAAGGGATGCCCGGCAGATCCTTGCGAAGGGTAAGGATTTCGAGGATAAGGCAAGGGCACTCAGCATGGGCGTCGAGTCCGGTTTGACCATTGCCCTGGACGAGGTGCTGCCCTGGGAGATGATCCTTTCGCTCCTCAAACGCTTTGGAATGAAATTCCCCCATGTGGACCTGGAGATCCTGAACGCCACCCTGGGAGATGCGAAGGAGATGGTGAAATCCGGAAGAGCGCATATCGGCGTGATCGTGCCCCTCACCGTTCCCCCCCTGGAAAAGAACATGCGGTTCGTGGGAAATATGCGCTTCCTGCCCGCCGTAAGCCCCCTTCATCCCCTTGCCGGGCTTGACTCGGTCACCCTTTCCGATCTTTCGCCCCACCGTCAGCTCATGGTCACAAGCAGGGGCGGGGAGCGGGAAACCTCGGAATATGTGCTCAGCGGTTCCGCCTGGTGGGTGGAGAGTGTTTACGCCATGCGGGATATGATCCGCGACGGGTTGGGCTGGGGCTTTCTTCCGGAGTACATGATTCGTGAGGGCAGGGAGGAGGGGCGATTGAAAAAATTGTCCCTGACGGCAATGAACACGGAACTTCATGTTCCCCTGGTGCTCACCTGGACCCCTTCCGGTCCCCTGGGACCGGCCGGAACCTTTCTGATCACCGAACTTGAAAAGATGAAACGCCTGTAAACGCAGGAAAGCGGGGAGCACGGGGTCCACGGCGATATAATGAGCCCATGGGGATCATGAAAAACGCGACGTTCCATCCGTGAAACCCCGGGAAGGGCTGGCGGTGCTCAGGTTCATGCTTGTACTTTTTATGATCGCCTGATCCTGTGCGTCGTCATTTTTCGCTCACCCCGTATAGGTTGTTCGGCACTGGGGAGGGGGCTGTTACAAAGTGGCGAAGTATATTTTACAACTATCGTTCAAGGAAGCCGCTTCGCTGTAAGTTTTTCACTTGACGAATCGGGTCGATAGGGTATCATGCGAGGGTGGGTTACATCTTTTCTCGATTTTCTGAATCTCAATATCTTGTGGTTTCTCACCAGCCAAGCCATCTTCGAATCCGGGCTCCTTGAACAGAGGATTGAGATCGACCCCGCTGGGGTTGACGGGTGTTGAACTCTATCGTTTTGGGCTCGACACAATTCTTATGGTTGGGGCAATCCAATTTAGCGGCATATTTTTTTATTCACCTTTCCATTAATCTTACTGGTTATAATCAGTCGCTTGCTAATAAAGTTGAACTCTTGAATCATTTTCGTGAATGTTTGATTATTATGAGCAAGGTAATAAAAATTCCTGATTATAACGGATTTGGGGGACCCTTTCGGTACCCTCCCAATGAAGCTGAAATCAACAAATTCTGCAGCCAGTTCTCGTAGTACTGAAAACCGTTTACTCTCTCAAACGAACTCATATGACACTTTTGTTTCACCGTCCATGGATTGAGGGCGCGAAGTTCTGAATGAGCGCCCAAGCACGTATGCTGAGATAAAGGCGCCGTGGAATTATAGGGTGCTGAATAAATGGCGATCCATCCTTTGCATCAGCCTGTCAACCATGTTGTTCGTTCGATGCGCGCCGGGGAAATCGTAGGCTCGTGCAAATTGCGGCAGTTTGTCTTTGATTTTTTTGATTCTATCCGAGATGACAGCCGGGACTTCTTTTTTGGCATCCAGACACTATTCGGATAATCTCCGCACCCTTTTGGAAAAAGAGGCCTTGGACTCAGCCTTGAAACAATCCCACAGTTTGGTTGCCACTTCACCGAAAAGTTCCTTGTTTTGTTTACGGGAACGGTCACGTATAGTGGTGAAAATATGTAAAAAACAAGCCAATACGATTACCTGGGGAAAAAGAGTTTTCCACGCACTTTGTGTTGGGAGCCATCCGTTTGTATTGACCGTGTCCGGCCGGTATTCCGGATTGATACATTCCGTCTCTTCCTTGAAAACTCCGTAAGCTTCTTCAAGTTTTTCCCGAGACGCACTTTCTGCAACGCAGGCTCTCAAAACTTAGTCACTGCTGCGGTAGTGGCTATGTAAGTCATATTTCCCAGAATACGGGTATGCTTTTCATCAGCAGAGAGGTGTTGTGGTAACAGATTTACCGATTTTATCGTTGTACCCAAAAGGCTGTTTTGACGAAGTGATGATTCGAGGCGATACCAGTACATGGCATTCTTGCCAAAACAGTAAGCCAGTGCCCAAAATGGAACGGTCACTTTTCGTAAAAAACAATGGCCTTTCAGCACCCTGCGCGAATCCTGTCATATAGGGCAAGGCGAAAGAAGGCCGTGTTGAATAACTGATGCCGGATATGATTATCCTTCTGATTTTCAGGCTCATTTTTTTTATAATCTGATCTCTTTCATCTTGTATCCAGATGATATTTCCAGAGGGAAAAGTTCAGAATGTTTCTCAATTGCCATGTCAATCTCTTGCCTGATTTTTGGGGGAGAATGAACAACGTCCTCATATTGTGCTTGATAAAAAGGCAGACAAATAGTTCGATTCATTCGGGGGAGCGGTGTCAGAGGACGGATTCATCATATCCTTTATTTAGTTATAGTTGTTTTGTGGTGATTCTACTGTAACGTAAAGGTTAGATATTACATGCTTATTACACCATTCTCTGATTCGATCCCTCAAATCCGTTACAATCAGAAAAATGAAGGAACTACTATTATCAGAAAAGACCTGATTGCTCCACTGCAACAGAACTGTTACACGAAAACAAACCGCCGATATGTTTGAAAGGCTTCTCGGAAACATCGCCTTGCCATCACGAGTGAAAAGAAAAACAGCCCTAATGGCTTTGACGGGATTGGCGATTTTTTATGACCAAGCCCAAAACTCAAATAAGAGGAGTTACCGATGAATATATTAGAAAAAACATTTGCTAAATGGTGTTTAAATTCGTTTTTCAACACTACTAAAGAAAATATTTTGAGTCTCTTTAAGACGGGAGATGTCTACATAGCTCTTGAGAAAGCCTTCAAAAGGCTTGAACAAGAGGACGGTTTACTTTTTGACCACTACGTGGTTGAGGCTATTACTCATAGGAGGAAATACTTTGAAAAAGAAGATTTAAATTCCAAGCTCATTGAAATATTCGGTCCCAACATGATACCAAATCAAAAAGATCTTTTTGAACTCCTTTTTGATTTATGGAGGGCAAGAAAGAATGAGATCCCAGAACATGCGAGAAGTAAAATATTAAGATTAAGCGAAGCAGAAATATCAAATATCATAGGGAAAATATCCCGATATTTCCATGAGGAATTGAGCACTATAGAAAAATATTGTAGGAGAACTACTATAGCTCGTTCCGAAATATTAGAGAGAGCTTTGTTCAACACTCACGATACCGATTTGCCATGGGAGAACAAAGAAAAAAAGCTCACGAGAACAATTGCTAAACTCATGGAAAGTCAAGAGAATATATCACTACAATGTTATTACAATGAAGCTAATTTAACTCCGGCTGAAATTATTCCAATACATCTCTTGAGTGAAATGCTCAAAAAGATGATGTACGCAAAAGATTGGCGGAACAAAATTAAAGAGAAATTAGACAAAATGAAATCGAGGCTTTATCGTTTGTTGCCCCATGAGGAAGCAATATTAATAACTGATGAAATAAAGACAATTGACTTCACACTTGAATGTACCAAGGTAGCAGCATTGGTAAAAGCATTCATATCATCAAATTCCGCCAGAATACTGAAATCTCTCGAGGTGTTGCCGTACAACGAATTCATGAAAACCGAATCAAATACTCCGTATGAAATAAATACATTAAAGAAAATTCTGTTTGAAATAGAAAAGGATGTAAATAAACCATATTTCGATAAAAATTTAAAGATCATGGGCGGTCTTGGGGCCGGGAAAACGCTCTTTCTGGCGAATTTAATGACCCCAAATCATTTTTCCGACCAGGATTGCATTTTTCTTTTTTTTCCCATCAAATTCAAAAAAAATGAATCTTTTGGTACGTTGTTAGGACAATATATTGACGAAGCAACGGAACTCAAATGGGGAGGGTTCGAAAAGTTATACCGGTTTCTTGCAACCGCTTTTAGTAAGAGCGAGTCACTCAACGGTACACAGAATATAAAACACATAATTGTTATCGATGACATTCATCAATGGATACAACATGATAACAGTATTACAGCTGAGCTAAACGAGCTAATGTTTAAATATTCCAAGTATACCAATGTGTTCTGGATATTTACTTTAAAGAGCAGTAATTATGATACGGTTTCCTCAAACAACAATTATTTCGAAAAATACGGACCCGCCATGAATATCGATCAAGAAGATCCGTTGCTGAATGTAGCCGGCTGGATAGATCTAGATGATATCAATTACAGAAATAATACCGGAATAGAAATAATTTCATCAAAAATCCATGACATTTTAGAGAATGACGACGGTTTTATGCTGGAAAAATATGATTCAAACGAAAAACTCTTACGGATGATTTCGAATCCGTCAATTGCTACAATTCTTACTGAGTTGTCAAAAAGCATTCCGTTAAAAGAAATTGTCAATCTAAATTACATCAATTTTATTGAGGGGTTTTGGGAAAATCGCTTAAGTATATTGCATAACGAGAAATTACGCAAATATGCACGGTTTTTTGTCAATGAAATGTCCCGTATATTGTCCAAATCATTTTATGAAAACATGCACTTTACATCTGTTGTTGACGTAATAGAAACCCAATCAACAAAAAATACAGAATTACAAATTCGAGAAAATGTATTAAAAGCGTTTGAATCTCTACAGTTTTTAGAATTACTTTCAAGGAGTAGCACCGATCACAAGGGTTCTGACGACATAATTGAGCTGGAAAAACTGCCTTTTTGGTATTTTCACATCGCAAGCAATCTTTTTTCAGATCTTTGTGAATCCACTAATACGGCTTCAAGTTTTAACGAGGAATTGTCTAAAACATTATCCGAAGCCCATAACTTCAACCACTTGGAAAATATATTTGATTTCTATTATTCCATGATCAACGAAGATTCCATAACTAATAGTAAAAGAGTTAAAAGCATCTGGTATGATGGCATTAAGAACAATTTGATCCCGGATTCATCGATCTGGTTTGCCGCCACGAAATCTACAAGTTACATGCAAAGAGTACTTTTAAATAAAACTAAGTTCGATACATACAAACCAATTGAAAAGAGAAACTTGTTTTCATTCATGTACTTTATAGCGTTATCAGACAGTCATCAAATTTATCTTCCGAATAAATTTACCGCATTACGCCCGTCTTTGAACCGAATCAAGGCTTTGTCATTTGAAAGTTATTATTACTATATCACCGAAAAAACCCTTTCCAGAGTAAACGACAACGATACGCTTATTGAATGTCTGGCGGCAATGGCGGGCTGCGAAATTTTACAATTTACTGAGCAAATAGCGTCGTTATCTTACAGAGTTTTGAAAAGAATCAATGACGGCAATATTAAAAAAATCGGTCAGGCAATAGTCAAATACCTGAGAGATCATTGTAGAAATGCCGAAGGCATGTATATCAATAGTGTTTGGAAGAGGTACTATTTAAGAGAATTTCTTGTCCGGGAATATTGCAAAGATCTTGTCATTTCAAACAATATGGATGCATACTATTTACTAAAAGATATGGGGTGGTTTAAGCCGACTACCCTGAGAATAGAAAACCCAAGAATCAGGCTTGAATTAGAACAAGAGGCAACAATTGAAATAGGCAGTCTATACAGAAGATTGCACAATAGAGAAGACCTTGAGGAATACCATACTTTTCTTTATACCCTATCTCGTTTGGCGGACAAATCCGATTCCATCCGTGTAGTATTTATTATTACGCATACTGTAACTGTCGACAATAAATATACAGTTAAGATCTCTCCAGATCTTGTAAAAATTGCCGAGCATGCCATTTCCAAAGGTAAGATCCTGAATTTTGTTAAAAACAACCAGCCACTCATGAAATTCATTAAACATAACAATATCATTATTGAATAATTGAACTTCTGTTGTGATGCAGGAGTAATCGTGGAGTTTTGGACGGCATCTTCAATTATTTGAATTATCATATTTATGTGGACATCCCGCAACGATTTGTATAAATTTCAAACCGGATTTTTCATATGAAAAGGACGTAGGGGTGCGGCGTTTCCTGTTTACCCGGTGGAGCCGGTGGGTTGGATGATCTATTAAATATAAAGGGAGTCTTGATATTGTTGGAGAAGCTGTACAAGCAACTGGCTGTTCATCTGGACCGTCTTCCCGGCGGTTATCCCCCGACCGAAAGCGGCGTGGAGCTTCGGATTCTGAAGCGCCTGTTCACGGAGGAGGAGGCGAAAACGGCGCTTCTGCTCAACCTGATTCCCGAGGAAGCCGATACCCTGGCTGTTCGCGCGGGGGGTGATGCCGGTGTGATTGCCCAACGGCTGGAGGAGATGGCCGCGAAGGGGTTGATCATCCGAACAAAGAGAAGGGGGCAAAAGCCCCGGTACATGGCCGCCCAGTTCGTGGTGGGGATCTGGGAACTCCAGGTAAACCGTCTTTCTCCCGAACTCGTTGCGGATATGGATGCGTACATTCCCCATCTTCTCGATGCGGAGGCCTGGAAAAAGGCGCCCCAGATGCGCACGATCCCGGTGGGCCGAAGCATCGACACGGAACTGCCCGTCATGACGTATGAAAACGCGGCGGCCCTCGTTCGGAAAAAAAAGCGCTTTGTGGTTGCCGACTGCATCTGCCGGAAGGAGCGGAACATTCACGGGGACGGCTGCGACAAGACCCTTGAAACCTGCATCTCCTTTGGCGGCAGCGAGGATTTTTTTCTCAAGAACGGCATCGGAAGACGGGCAAGCCTCGAAGAGGTGCTGGAACTCCTTGAAAAGGCGGACAGGGCGGGGCTTGTGCTCCAGCCCAGCAACGGAAAAAAGATCGACTGGATCTGCTGTTGTTGCGGGTGCTGTTGCGGCATCCTCAGAAACCTGAAGAACTTCCCTGCGCCCGCGTCCATCGCGGCCACCCCCTTTACCCTTGAGGCTGAAACAAAAAGATGCACGGGGTGCGGTGTCTGCGTCGTCCGTTGCCAGATGGACGCCCTTACCGTTGAAGGGGGCGCGGTGGTTTTGAATTCCGACCGCTGTATTGGATGCGGGCTCTGTGTTTCCACCTGCGCCGCGAACTCCCTGAAGCTGGTGCGAAAGGAGGAATCGTTGCAGCCGCGGGTGCCGTCCGGAACGGCGGAGGCAATGCTCAGGCTGGGGTGGAAAAGAAAGAAGATCGGACCCGCCCGTTTTGCGAAAATGGGCGCCGAGTCCCTGCTGGATCGGTACCGTGCATCGCGCCGGTCGTAATTGATCCATGTTTCAGATCGTCGCCGGCCTTATAAAAAAGGAGCCGGGCGGGACCGGGTTCCTTAAATGGGCGGTCTGGAGGAAATGGAATACCAAATCATTCACCACCCGGAGCGGCGAATAGGGAATCAACCGTCCGACATAACAAGAACTTGAATCTGATCGAACAAGGACACAACCTTCAGCCTTCCCTCATCTCCTCCGCCGCCCCCGGCAAGCCCGATGTTGTCGCCTTCTCCAAGGGAAACCGTGTACTCGTTCAATACGATCTCCCTTGTGGCGAACTCTTTCCATGTCAGGAATGTTCTTTTGGTGTCGGTGGTCCAGTCCACGGCCCAGTAAAGTCCCTTTTCACATACGGCAAACCCGAGTTTGCAACTGCCGAACACGGTCGCATCGCACAGGAAAATGATCCGTTCATCCCCGGGGATCTTGAAGCATTCCCTTGCGTTTCGTTCCTTTTTGACCGGCATGGCTTCGGACATGTAAAAGTCGGGGATCTCGCCATATGCGTTGCAGATTTCGTGGAGCTTTTCCAAAAATTGACCTGGAGCGCGGGCGGTACCCAGCATATCCCAGTTGATGTCGTCCGCCGAAAGCAGTTTGGGGATTTCACCCAGCGCGGCCTTCTTGTTGTTTAGAATATTCTTAACGGTATGCCATGGAATTTTTTTCCCGCTGCGGATTAAAATATCGGCTGTTTCGTCAAGCAGCTTTATTTTGGCGTCTTCCACTATTTGAAAAAGTTCACCCTGAATTTCAAACGGTGCTTTCCCCATATATGCATGGGCCGCGAACACAACGGTCTTGCCGGTCAGGTAAAACACAAACCACCGGTATTTTTCTTCATCATACCGGTTTTTAGCGTAATCCACGGACTCCTCGAGATGACGGATGCAACCCTGAAGCCGATCCCGATCTTCCACGTTCAACACCTTTTCAATGCCCTTCAATCTCGCGGAAAGCTCTTCCATTTTATCCCGCTCAATGCTTGGAACATCTTCCTCGCCGGCGTTGTGGAGAGCCGTTTTCAACAAGCTGCCTGTGGAATCAATCAGGTCCGTCAGTTGCCCTACGTCTATTTCCTCTTTTTCCTTGTAGAACTCGATGAGGTTGATCGTCAGCCCCAACCCAAGACAGATGATTTCAACATCCAATATGGTCAGCATACCGTATACCTTTTCGTTTACTCGAGTTAAATGACAGCCGAAATCCGCCGTGAAAGGTGAATACCGTCCCGATGCCCGGTTTTTCGTAATCGGTATTTTCGACTGAAAAATAAGTATCACATTTCAGCGCATGAATTCAACGCGGAGCTTGGTTTTTTTAGGTAACGATCAAGGGGAGAAGACGTTGTCGCCGGCGAGAGGAGGATGTTTGAATAATGTAAAAGATGAATGAAAGCTGGATCTACGGTTTTCGCAATGCAAATGTCAGCCGCCCGCTAAAGTGGATGAACCATGATCGCCCGGCCGGCAGCGCATCCGGACTCTGACCAGTCCCAGAGGAGCGGGTTTTCCAATATGGAAGTAATAGTGCCGCGCTTCGGAAATGTTATTTTGAGGGGTACAGCGATTATTTGAGGCGTTGTGAACTTTCTTTATTCCGATTACCTAAACCGAGTCCTCGGGCTCCCGGTAGTACCGTGCTTCAATGAGGTTTCCCTCGGGATCGCGAAAATAAACGGATGTTCCGTTACCGCGAGCCCCCCATCGTGAAACGGGACCTTCCTCAATATGGACTTTACGCTGACTCATTCGTTCCATCAGTTTTTCCCAGTCCTCTTTGGCCAGGGAAAAACAGAAATGATTCAAATTTTCACGTCCCGGCAAGGTCCCGGGCTCGTCTCCCCACATTTTTCTGGGAAAAAGGTCGATAATTGTATGGGAGTTCATTCTCACAGACGGAAACGGAACTTTCCCGGCACGGTATTCTTCAACGCGCTCCGGGGCAAACAGCAGTACCGAGGAGTAAAAGTCAATCATTTGCTCTTCGTCCTCGACATTCAAAACGATGTGATCCATGACGTATTTCATGATCGCTCCTTTTTTGAAAAGTGGAT
>PPCM01001384.1_pt1 | contig 11268 bp, 5 predicted proteins | sample 1555541 | NCBI WGS metagenome assembly PPCM01 (sample SAMN05284479, study PRJNA326546) | Marine sediment metagenome, whole genome shotgun sequencing project. | isolation source: marine sediment | place: Germany: Wadden Sea | collected 2012-09-05 | reverse complement strand
GATGGCCGCCCGGAGCTGGGCCTCGAGGGCCGCGCGGGGCGGGGCCCGGGTGAGTAGCTTACCCATGGCGCCTATGGTAACGTGGCCGGCCTCAGGGGTAACATCCATGAGGGATAGAAGAGCGAGGGCGGCGGCGTCCGTGTCGGCCTCCTGGGTGAACTCACCAAGGATGAAGGCGGCGGCCTTGGCCATGGACAGCGCGGGGACGGCGACCTGTCGGAGGGCGGACAGGACCGACTGGACGGCGTAGGACTGGCACGAGTCCGCGTTGGTGACGAGATAGGCGAGCCGGTGCCACACGGCGGCGGGGGCGTCATCGCCGGCCATTCTCAAGAGCTGGACGTTGATATCGACGAACCAGTGGAGGTCGGGTCGGTGTTTCTCGGCCAGGAGGGCAATGCGGGGCACGAGGACTGGGCGAAGGACTGGGTGGTCCAGATGGGCCATCAGGGCCTCGACGAACCGCTCGACGGTCTCGGGGCGGCATAGCGTGAAGGCGACGTCGACTGCACGACGGGCGACTTCGATGTCAGCGTCCCCGAGTGACTCTAGGACAGCCTCGACGTGCTCGCCGACGTGGGGGGCGAAGGCGGGCGCTGTGGCCAGGTCCTGGAGGACAGCGAGACCAATGTACCGCAGGTTGGCCTCTTTGGCGACCATGGCGCGCGCGAGGATGCCGTTGACGCTGTAGGCCGAGTTATCGAAGATGGCGGTGTGGTCCAAGTGTATGGCGAGGCGCACGGCGTCGCTGAACACCGCGTACAGGATGTTGGTGCGGTTGACGACGCGCGCAGGGTCTGTTGCCGCGATCACCTTGTCAATGACCGACTTGGTGTCGTTGGTGGCCTCGGCCAGGCCCTCGACGGGGATGGACCTCAAGTACCGCATGAGCTTGATGAGGAGCCACGGGCACGGGATGCCATAGTACATGTGCTCCCCGGCGACCTCCTTCTTGATGATAATCTTCACCAAGAGATGGGCCACCCTGGGGCACGTCGCACGGAAGAGGTCTGGGCGATAGGTCGACATCTCCTGGAGTAGAGAGAGCAGGGACGTCAGGAAGCCCACGTTGCGGACGTCGAGCAGGGCTGGCATGGACTGGGCGACGGCGGGTAGGTCGAGGACGTCTGGGCAGGCACGGAACATGTGGAGGAGGCAGAGAGCTGCCTTCTTACGGATGATCGTCCGCACAGACGCATTAGGGGCCAGTAGGAGCTGCAGTACGACCGGGGAGACGACCTCGGCCATCGCAGCACCGCCAATGTTCGAGAGACAGTTGAGCGCGAGACAGCAGCTGAGGCCGTTGGACCGCAGATCGTTGAGGACCGTGTTGGTGATGAGCGTGCTCTGCTCGTCGTTCTCGCTGATGATAGTGCCCGAGTACATGTACCCGATGGCCTTTTCCTCGAGATCTGCGGAGGCGAGGAGGTTGACTGCTTGGTACACGCCGAAATCAATGTCGTGGCCCAGCACGTAGGTGTAAATCAGCTTGGTTACGTATTTGCGGCGGTCGTACTTGGTCAGCTTGTTCTCCTGGTCCTTGGAGAATTTCTTCCTGATGTGAGCAAGCTCTTTGGCCACACGGTTGTTCTCCGCCTCATGCGTTTTGGCTGAATAAGACTTATTTGATGATGTAAATACCTTCACGGATGTCGGAGATGTAGTTCTTAAGCCCCCGCATCAGTCGACGTTTTTTGTTTCTCAAGCTCGTCAAAAACCAAACCTTAATTAACAACGGCAATCACATGCACAAGACGTGTGTATCGTTGTACATGCCGGTCATCCATACACATCACAATCGGTACATTTATAAACGCTATTTATAGATCTTGCTCGTTTATACCCAGGTGAGTGAGGCCGCCTAACATACAATCCGACCCCGCGTCTCCATGTAATAGCGGACAAGGGGCGGGAGGGAACCGCGAACTGTCAGACCAATGGCATCCGTTAATTTACGATTGACACAGACTTGTGTTTGGCCGACACCGCGTGACTCACTCCTCGGTCTCAGACCGAGAGGGAGACGTCTTGCTCTTGGCGTACGATGCTACCCCATGGACGGACGCGGCGGCTCCGAGCACGACGGGTGCAGCGAGCAGGCATGCGTTGGCCGTCCTCCACCCGTGGCGTGTCGCTGAGAGGAATGTGGCGTCCAGACGCGTCCGCCACGTATTGTACAGCCGGGCGTTCGACAGAGCTAGAGTGGCGCCATACGCACCGCCGACACCGGCCCCAAAGGCCCAGCTCGACACGAGATACGGCGTCAGGGCCTCAGCAAATGTCACTTGGCCCTTGGCATCGAACATGCGGGCGCGGCCGATCTTGGCGCGGCGGCGCTCCTCCATGTTGAGCAGGAAACGAGACGTCCAGCGTGTCATGATGTCTGAGTGAGCAATAGAGAGGGGTACATGCCGTTCGTGGCATCTGCATGTGTAGAAGGAAGGTGGCGGTACCGAGGCCGCACAGCCTCAAGGGGCATGGCTTGCTCCTTCTTTCGAAAAATTCCCATCAACGTGTTTCAACGAGGGTGCAGTTTAAGGTCGATTCGATTCAATCGTGAAGTCCGTCTGTAAAGGTTTATGGTCGTCTTTAGTCCCAAACTTCGCCGTCCCCCGGACGAAGTCTGGTTTTCACGTAGGGTTGAGGTGCTACGTCATCCCCATCACCTGAGCGTCATGGTCACCTGGCCCCCATACCCGCCGCCGCTCTGCTCCGACCGACGCGTCGGTGGCTTCCTCATCTTCCCTCGCTTCGCCCGTCGCTCCTGGCCCCCATTTCTCATTGGTTGGGGTGAGTCACGGGCGGGGGCCGGCGGGTAGTACTGGTACGGCTCGCTGTGAGGCGTGGGCCCCGGATCGGGGGTGTATTGCACGGCGGGTGGTGCATACGAGTACTGCACGGGTTGGGTGGGGGCGGGCGGTGGTATAGACATCTGGGGCGGGGACGGGGCCTTTGGCTCAGACTCCTTCGTCGCCAGGTCGTGTGCGATGCTCCCTGCCCGCGTCACAGCGTCCTCCAATGCGGTCGGTATGAGACCTTTCATGCTGTTGACCTCGGCGTCCAACAACCTGTTCTCTGCCGTAAGGATGGCGATTCGCCGGTCCTGGTCCGCCACCTGCTCCCGGAGGAGGCCATGGTCCCTCTCTGCGTCCCGAAGGCGCTCCCTAAGGTCCGCTACCTCACCCGTGGCCAGGTGCTGGGCCTTCTTCTCGGCCTCAAGCTTGAGACGAGACGATTCGTAGTTCTCCCTCACGCGCGCGATCTCCGCGAGGGAGGTGGACTGCTTGCCGATGGTGTGGAGCATCGAGCGAGGCCTGCTGGGTGGTGACACGCCTTCTGTTGTGTCGTTCTGCCACTCAATTCCACTAACGGGGGTCTCTACAAAGGGCTGGCGCACCGAGGAGGCTGTTGATGTTCGCCGGAACTCACGAAGCAGCTCAGATGGGTTATACACTGGTGCTTGTGTCGATTCCATTCCGAATTCCCCAGTTTTGTGGCGAATACTGTTGCTCGAAAAATTTATAAATTCGTGAATTCGAGACAGGCTCAACGCACAGACACACCATGTGTTCAGTGGTTTACTTCTCAGTCTCCCTACATGTACTGATCCTCAAGGATCGAGTGGCCTGTGGGGGTCGGGTCGCACCCGGGAAGGAAGGTAAAGATGGAGCGGGCAGCAGCGGTGGCCCAGGCGAGGATGTGGGGCACCCAACGGATGCTGTGGGTGACGAACATGAAGACGAAGATGCCCTGAGGCACGTGCTCGTAGTTGAATCCAGCGAGCTTGGCCTCGAGGGCCTTGAACATGGTATCCTCAGGGATATCGTGCACGGTGGAGCCGTAGACGGAAAGGATGAGGGAGCCGACGTCACCGAGGGCACCGAGGACGCCGATCAAGGTCCAGGCGGTGTGGGCGACAATGTTGGCGACCATGTGAGCAATCATGGGGCGCGTCAGGTTGGTGCGCTCGTTGAGAAGGCCCGCGATCATGACGGACTCGTAGACGATGCCAGTGATGCTGAAGATGAGGAGCACGACGTTGGACAGGAGGAGCGCCTCACAGATCATGGAGACGATGGCGATAGCGACGGCCGAACCGAGAGCGATGCCGGAGAACATGGTGGGCATGGCCCAGGGCGAGACGGAGCGGTCCTTGAGGATGTTAACGCGGATGTTCCACGTGATGATGCCGGCCGCAATGGGGACAAAGAACATGGCCGTGTTGGCAACGAGCTCGCACAGGAGCTGGAGCATGTACAGGATGAGCTGGATGATGACGTAGATGATGCCCGCGAGCTTGGGCAGAGGCTGAACTGCGGCGTTGACAAAGAAGATGAACAACATGACAAAAAGCGAGAACAAGAAGCCAACCGCGGTGAGGAAGCCGCCCGCACGGACGTGGTGCACACCATCCGTCAGAAGGGTGGGGAGAGACTTTGATATGGTCTTATCTGCCAAGTTGAGCTTGTACAGAACGGCGATTCCCCCAGAGATAGCGATAGCAAAGATGAGAGACAGCGCCACAATCGGCCCGAAGAACGCCATCGGGCCTAGATAGTGCCCAGTAAAGAGCTCGGTCACGGATGTGTCCAAACAAAAGACAAGATAGTCGGCAAAGCCCATAGTTAAGTTCTGTCAGTCAACTAAGCCAACCTATAAAGTAGAAAAGATTTGGAGATACAACATCTGATCCTGCCAGGAACGTCGTATCAAGTGCACTGGTACCCGTCTAGGGGCCCTCACGTGGTTTGATCTCGCGCCCAATCTAATAAAGATTTTTCTGCACTCATGTGAAGAAAACGTCACCAAAAGTGAAATTGATGATGATCGCGTCTGGTTTATCTCTCATCACCCAGCACCCGGGCCATCTCCGCCACCTTCCCCACGTGTTCTGGTCCATACACCTCGGGCCGGTGCATCATCTGCATCTGCATCAATCTCAGTGACTCGGCCGGGTCGAGATCGAGTCCAGTCAGGTCGCAGGTCACGATGCCGTCAGCCACACCACGTCTGATGGCGTGCAGCACAGGCTCGGTCAGCATCCCCCCACTGGCGACCCCGAGTGCGCCTTCCGCGGTCGATCCACCAGGGGCCACGTGCCACAATCTTTTCGAGTCGACCAGACCACCGTCCAGAACGTCGATCGCCGCCGCCAACATCAACCCGTGTCTGTGCACCGCATCCCGAGCGAGGATCTCTGAGACTTGTTCCTTGGCGCCATCCAGGAGCTGTTGCTTCTCCTTTCCAGATTCAACAAACGTCTTGAGGAGCACGGCTGCGAGGGCTACCCCAGCACGTCTATGGCGATGGGCGGCAGCCCGGCCGAGGTGCTTGATGGCTGACTTGACGTTCCCGGCCCGCGCTGCCAACAGCCCGGCGACGTGGTCGACGTTTACAGCGGGTTTCAGGGCCTTGAGTGCCCCAGCGGCTGCCTTGGTCTGGCCTATCATTCCGTGGCCGGCAGCGACCATCAATATCTCAGCTGGCTCCGTGAAATCATCCCCGATCTCATTGACGATGGTCTGACCGTCCCCACCATGAAGGGCAGCCAGCGCACGTACCCCGCGGCCTGCAGGTCCGGCGGGGACGAGGGCGGCGACACTGGCCCAATGACCCGAATCGGCCAGGGCGGAGATGGCGACGGGGGTGAATGGGTCGACTGGGGTGAGAGTGGGGTAGGCACGGAGGGCTGACTCGACCCGGTCGTCGAGGGTGTCCAGGTGGGGCAGGGCGAGCCGGTGGAGGCCCCGGAGTGAGGTCGACCGAGCGGCGTCGACGAGGTGGACCCCTACCCCCCGTATACCTTCATCGTCACGGGGTAGGGTCATGGATGCGTGGAGAACAACTCCCACGCGCGGTACAGGTGATGCTTGACTCACAGCAAGGGCTGCCAGTCGTTGGTCAGGATCCCCGTTGACTGAACTCAACATCCGTGCGGCCGCCCCGTGGACGGGGTTCGGTGACTCATAACAAGCCTCCAACACGGCCCTCGTGTGCCCCGCGTCCGTCGACGGAACCACCCCATGCGCGGTGAGGATCGTCTCCGCCAGTCCGAACGTTATCGACACGGCCGGGTCGACCTTGGTCCCCTGGTGGGGAGTGAGAATAGCAGAGGCGGCGCGGGCGTGGAGGACGGGGTCCACGCGGGCTAGGGCTAGCTCAAGATGGAGCTGGGCGAGGACAATGTCCGCGTTGGCGGTGAAGAAGACGGACGGGTCGCGATGCCATAAATCCTGAAGTTCGTGGACTAAACCCGCGACCACCCGCACCAATTCGTCCATCTTTCCGCTGTGTTTGCACCCCACAGCGTATATCAACGCGGCCTCGGCCCTCACCCAGGGTGATATCTCGTCATCGTTGACCACGGGGCCGAGTGTGTCGACAATGTCACCGACGTCATCCGAGGCCATCATTTGGGTGCCCAGGACGATCCAAATGGGCGCCGCGTCGTCATTTTGTAGCGTCATGGCGACCTCGACTGCTTCTGTGTATTTCATGAGGCAGGCGAGACACTTGGCCTGGAGGCATCGAGCCTTGTAGGAGAGCTCGTCGATGTCGATCGGGGGGTGAAGCCCCGAGTGGATGCGAGCGAATCGGGCGTTCGTGCGGACTGCCTCAATCTGCTCGAGGACCGCTGATGCTGCCGCCAATGCCGACTCAGCGCGACCCTTGGCCCAGTGGCCAGTCGCCAACAGCATCATCGCGCCCGGCGCCAGGCTGATTTGTGGGGCTGATATAGCCGGTGCGGCTGACCCCCACCCCGCCATCGCTTTATAATAAGCGGTTACGGGGGAGTCGGGGGTGCGGTGAACGAGGACGTCGGCGACATCGGGAATGGGGAACTTGGCGGCCGCGAGGCGCGCGAACACGAGGGTGGTGAACACGGGCGTGGTTGGGGCGATTTGCCCAATAATGTGGAGAATCGTGTCGGGGGTCATGCCGATATCGACTTCGAGGGCGGCGGCGACGGCGATAACGTCCGGTGCTGCAGAGGAATTCCCACTCGTTTTGAGAGCCTCGGCGAGGTATTGGCGGGCTGTGAACGTGTCCACTGAGGCCAGTGCGGCAGTGGTGAGTGCTCTACCAATGAGGTCCGGGCGCCCCGACTGGGTGGCGTGATGCAGGGCCGACATGACCCGATGGGTGGAGTCAGGGGCCCCTGATGGATGATATGCCGTCACCGGGGTGGGTCCAGCCGTGGTGTATAAATCCGATTCACATACCGCGAGCAGGGTTGATGCCAGCCCCGACCTGACTGATGATGCACCAGCCGAGGAGGAGGATGGGGGTAGGGCTGCATATGACGCCTGGAGCACGTCTAAGCGATGGGTGGCGCTGCACGCGGGGTTCAGCATCACCTCCCGGGCCCGAAGAAGTGAAGCTATGGCACTGTCCTCGGCCAACCCGTTGAGAAGCATCACAGCGGACGGGAAGGACCGGAACACCACCAACCAGTACGCCCGGAGCACATCCGTCATCGTGTACGGCGCCACGGTGTCAGTTAGCCCATGGAGCGTGAACTGCAGCGGGAGGTGAGGCAACATCAGCGGAAGGGGTGCTGAAGGATAAATTGATAAATCAAAGCTATATATCGACGTGACTGCTGTGAGGGTCACGTCCACGAATTCGTAAGTCAGGGATGTCGGCCGTAGGTTGCCGTCCGTGTCGTTGACATCGTTGATAACGTTGGCTAGGGCGTATTCTAGGCAGATTCTCGGTGTCACAAAACATATCGGCTTGGGGGTCGGGATGAACCCAATGTTGACCATATCCATCCATTGGAGTGGGGGCTGGTTGGCGATCACTCGGAGTGGGACGGGTGTGGTGTGGTCAGCGTCCAGGAGTACAGCGAGTCCACATGGGTGGACCATGGTGACTTCCTCCTTTGTGTCCATTGGGGTGACCTCTAGGTAGGGAAAGGTAGGGTCGGGGAAAGCGCGGGTGATGAGGGCAGCCTGGGGTGACCTTGATAAACTTGCCATTTCTCTCATAACGGCGACGGAGGCGGGTGTGCCTGACATCAACGCGTGTCGGGTCGCACGGAGCATCGCCAGATCCCAGATGGGGGAGAACCGGCCAGGGTCAAGCCGCATCAGATGTGCGATGACATCAAACATTGCGACCGGGTGGGCGGGCGGGTCTGACGTCTGCAGCTTGCCCTTGGGACTCGTGTACGGCTCGTCCTTGCTTTGGAATTCGAATGAGCATAGTCGGTGCAGGATTCGGATGGTTACTTGGGTGGGGATGTCAGCGTTTTTCTTCGCCTTCTTGTCTTTCCGTTTTGCCTCGATCGCTGTCTTCTGCATAACCACCGACTTGACTTCCCTCTTTTGCCACTCCTTGGCCTCTAAAAACATCTTTTTGTAAAGCGCCTCCCAGAGATCCGTCATTGCCAGGTCCGCATCAGTTACGGGGGTGGAGAGCGTCGTTCTGATGTCGTCGACAGCGCCTACGATGGGCATTGTTCCCCCCGCCTCCCGAATTGATATTATGGTTTGATCGACGGACGCGGTGGGGTTGTTGGCGACAATGTTGGCGAACGAGGTGAGTGCACGGTTCAGTTGAGGCACTCCAGCTGGGATAAGACGCTTCAGGTTCTTAATGTCGTCCAAGTACGTCGCGAGAGACTGCTCGGTGTGCTCGTGGACCTCGAACAGGCCGAGCCAGCCCTGTGGCTTGTCCGGTTCTGCCATTAGGAATCGTCTATAGCACTGCTCGGCCTCTGAGAACCGTTCGAGGTTAAAAGCGGCCTTGCCTGTGAGGAGAAATACGACTGCGGCATTACAACCCGCGCTAAACAGCTCGAAACCAATAGAAACGGCTTCATCAAAGCAGTCTGCCTCGAAGTACAAACGTAGCAGCTTTGTCTTGGTCTTAATGATCGCGCTAGCCTTCTTACTATTACTTGCTTCGGCGACTGCCTGGATTGCCTGCTCAATCCGCTCGCTAGCACTCATTCAAACGATTTGTAGTTCGAATTACAGTTTCGAGCTCCTTAACAAAATCAACATTCATCAGCGTGTTTACTCCACGCACGAACCAGTGTGGCACATTGTAACTGTCCTATCTGAATTCGAAATCTGTAAAAGATTGGATCATCTTACAATGCGACAGAAGGCGCCATGTAGTCCAACTTACGCCGAGATCTGTGAGTTGTAGCCGTTTTGCACGGCATGCTGTTAAATCCCCGCCACATCCCTTCTGTGGACCGCCTTGCTCATTTCTGCGAACCCTAGTTTTCCAGCATCTCAAATGTCTCAGCCATATAGCACGCTGGAAGACCACGACGCCCCCATCTCAAAGCCCAAGCACACCGGCATCATCTCGCGGTTCACAGGCATGACGCGCGACTCCGTGCCGCTCGAACTAAGCCGGCATGCCGTGAGAGCGGACTTCGCCTGTTTCCTGTTCAACGTTTTGTACTCTGTGCTGCTGCTCTTCGTTGCCGTGCAGTCCACCATGCTCCTGCACACTGGCTTCAACACGATGGTCCGCGTCAGTGAAGCGTCGTTCATAGTCTGCTGCCTTCCTTTCGCCGCGATCTCCGCCTTCGACGTCGTCGCCGCAGTGGACGGCATGGGCTCGAGACTGTACATCTCCCCCGTCTACGGCATCGCCCTCCGGGGACTCCCCGTCATCCCGCTAACCCTCCTCGCGCTCTTCGTCGTCGTTGACCTATTTAACATCGAACCGACGCTCATCGCCGGCATGCGGCTCATTGGCACCCCGCAGCTTCTCATCTTCACGTGTGTGGCCACCCAGCTCTTCTGCACGTCGCTCTACGTCCCCCTCTTCATCCAAGTCAAGGACAGACTCAAGACGAGTCGAATCGGCCGCCTTGCCAACGTCATCTACCGCGTGATGTTCGTTCACCGCGTCCACGGGCACCTCCCGTACCGCATGAAGGTCATCATCCACGTCGCCGACCTCCTCATCATCTTTGCCGTCGCCCAGATCCCATTCTCCCTCCTGGCGTCCACAGCGTCTCACGTGAGGCTCATCAGCGAGGTCATCGCAGATAACGTCTCGGCGGACACGCTGGAGATCGTCCAGGCGGTGCTCACGCGCACCATGACGGAACACCTCGGGTCGTACATCCAGCTCTCGGTACAGGCGTTCTTCCTCTCAATAGGCGTCATATGCTCCGTGTGCACACTCCCCATTCACTCTCACGCGCTCGCTAACTTCCATATCAAGTCCTCCACGGGCCAGGCAGTCCCACACGACAGACCGAGGTCGATGGCTGATATTCTAGCGTTCCTCTCGGGATGGTGGAGGGAGCTGGACGTTATGATCAAGTTCATGTTCCACGTGGAGAGGCCCGGCACCGCACGAGCATCGGTCTACGAGGTTTGACGCGTTTTGTGATTAGATCAAATTCTGTAAATCGGACGTCGAAACTATAGATTAGGTGTGACGCCGTGTTACAGCTTTGAAGGGGTGGGTATGATACCAACGGCTTTTTCGGCGTCGATTTTGATTCTTGTGACTTTTTTTGTTTATAGCGGTTACTATGTTGTCGCCCAATCAAGGGGCGCGAGTCCTGGCCGCGCTAATAAGCGAGACCAACCGCTCGTCCGCACAAGCCCAGATAGCCTCGAGGTACATTACAAATGCACACATCATGGGCACACCCCACTCGAGTGAGGCACACCGTGATACTTGTCATGTCAAAGCCAGCGCGAAGCATGGCTGGGTGATAAGGTCCACGCACGGGCATGTAAGTACCGTGCACAAAACCCAGATGTTGTTATTTGGTGGGGGTGACAGCCCTCCTGTTGCATTTCGGTGAATAGGGGCCAAATCTTTCGTGAAATGGTGAGATGTTGTTAGATAGAGTGGTAAAGAACGTGTTGTTTAGTGCGGGCTGGGCTCATTTGGGGTGGGGGGTGAATTGTTGTCTGCGCCTTGGCGCACAAACTAACTCTACTTCACCAGGCCTCTATCACCAGGGGATAGTTAGGGAATATCATGGCGATGATGCGATGCAGCGATTCTCGTGGTCGGTAGTGTGCGGCATGCCCAACGAGCACCAAATGAGAAGATTGCGCCACTGATCTGGTAGAGTGAGCTGCTGTGAGCAGATTTCTCCTGCGATAGCTCAATATGTTGTATGTTTGCAATTACATTGCGTTCAGGACGTACCAGTGGTGTTCTCACGCTTCACCATTGCTCGCACAAAAATCGCGGGAATTGATTTATAGTTTGTGCCACTCGAACTAAGCCGGCATGCCGTGAGAGCGGACTTCGCCTGTTTCCTGTTCAACG
>PPCM01001383.1_pt1 | contig 11278 bp, 8 predicted proteins | sample 1555541 | NCBI WGS metagenome assembly PPCM01 (sample SAMN05284479, study PRJNA326546) | Marine sediment metagenome, whole genome shotgun sequencing project. | isolation source: marine sediment | place: Germany: Wadden Sea | collected 2012-09-05 | reverse complement strand
CCGACCACGGGCCTGGACCCCGTCGTCCGGTCCTCCGTTTGGGAGATCATCATGCGCCAGAAGGAGAAGTCGGCCATCGTGCTCACCACACACTCGATGGAGGAGGCCGACGTCCTCGGGGACCGCATCGCCATCATGGCGTTCGGCCGCAACCGCTGCATCGGCACGTCCATCCGCCTCAAGTCCCGCTTTGGTGCCGGGTACACCCTGACGTCCGTCCTCCGCGATGGAGTCGAGCCCAAGGCGGTTCTCGCCGCCGTCCAGGCCGTTGTGCCCCAGGTCGAGCTTGCCCGCGTTGACGGTGCCAACATCGTGCTCGCCCTGCCCAAGGAGCACATCGACTCTCTGGCTCCGGTGATCAAGCTGTTTGAGGGCTCGGCGCTGCAGGAGCTCGTGTCGGACCTGACCATCGAACTGTCGTCCCTCGAGGACGTCTTCATCAAGGTCGCCCAGACGTCCATCGACGAGGAGAACGCCCGCGACGCCGCCCAGACCGACCAACTCGTGGACGCGCCGTCTACGGCCAGCCCCACCGTGTCCGGCGCGATGACCCCCGCTTTGGGCGAGAGTATGTATGCCGGGCTGGACACCGAGACGCCCGTGATGGACATCCCGACGGACGAAGACATCCAGGTGTAGACATAGTAAATGATGGGGTTTATCAGTAAGCAGTAGAATTACACGACACAACCACGAAACGCCAATGTTTATCTTCACTTTGCCAGTTCACGACACAACGCGGCGAAGTCTGACGCGGTATCTGCCATCTGAGCCGTCTTCTCCGCCATCTCCCCCAGCCTCTGCCCCCGCTCCGCCATCTTCTGCATGTTCTCCGCCATCGTCGCATGGGCACCACTCAACCCGCTCTCGGCCTGGGCCGTGGGGCCAGCGGGGGTGGAAGCCGCGGAGGCCTCGGCCAGTAGCCGGTCCCGCTCGGCCTTCTCGAACACAGCGTCGAGCTTGGTCTCCAGGGAAGCCGCCGCTTGCTGGGCAGCCTTGACGGCCTTCCTCCACGTCTTGGCCGGTGGTGGAAGATCATCCTCATAGATCGCCACGCGGGCCGGCTCTCCGGTCAACATCGACGCCAGAGATAGCCCCGGCGCCGCCTGCACTGCCTGCCACTGGTCGGGTTGGGTCGGGACCGCCGTCAACGCTGCGTCTGATACGAAGGCCCACCCGGCCACCCCCCCTCCCCGGTCAGCCAGAGCATGGGGGGCTCCGGGCAGGGTCTCCGGGGCTGGGGTGGGGTCGACCTCGGGTGAGGCCGGGGCAGGTGCGGGGGTCGCCTCAGCCTCCTCCTCCACCTTCTCCTGCTCGGGGGCCTCGGGGGTCTCTTCCGGGGTCTCCGATGGACCCTCTACCGATGTATCGACAGGAGCCGGGGTGGGGGTCGAGGTAGGTGCGGGTTCGGGACTCTTATCCTTGGGTGACTTCACCTTGGCGTCCTTCACCTCCTCCTTCATCTCCTCAGGCTCTTGCCTCTCGCTGATCTTTGTCATCGCCTTCCCTGACCACTCCATTAACCCATCCTCCACCCACACCTGCACCCCACCCGACCCCACACCCAACCCTGCCCCCGGGCTAGGCAGGGGGACCGCCTCCCACTGGGTCGTCTTCACACTGCACGCTCCCTTGAGCAGCACCGGTCCGTCGTCCCCGGTGCCCAATGCATAAACGTGCTGCTTGTAGTACACGAGGTCAGCCCCGACCGTCCTGGCCGACGTTTGGGCCATCGGGAGGCCCTCATCGTCCAGCTCGGGCTCGGGGACCCATGCCCCGACCGTTTCTGTCAGAGGGCCGCCGGGCAGGGTGTAGGTCACGACGGCACCATCCCGACACAGCAGGTAGGGCGTCGTGATGGTCTTGGGCGTCCAGCTGATCGCGACCACCGGGTTCGTCAGCAGCACCCCGCACCCGACGGGCGTGAGGGTAGCTGCCGTGGCGACATTTATCACGGTCAGCCCTGCCCCGGCCACCAGCACGAATGGCAAGTTATTGATAGCCGAAATCGTGGCGACCGAGTACGGCAGGCAGGCGACCACAGACCGATCCCGCGTGATGAAAGAGTACGCGGCGAGTTCTGTGCGGCCGGCCTTAGTGGGCTCTAGAGCGAGGAGGGACGACTGGTTGGGGAGCAGTCGAACGGCCCGGGGGACGGCGCGGAGGTCCAGGCGGGTTGTTCGGAGAGGGGAATCGCCAAGAACATGCTTGAAGAGGAGAATGGAGCTGTTTCTGGGACCGTTCTTCACACATAGGGCCAGAATTTGTTGCACGGGATCCCAATCGACGGCTATGATTTTGTTTGAAGACTTTTCGTCTGTTGTATCTGCGAGTTCCGCTGCTACAACGCGGCTTGCAGCCCGAGAAATCGTCAGGGCTAAGCGGCGGAGCATTTTTCAAAAATAGAGCCAGATGTCATGAAAACATTCAGTGGGCTACCACCCTGATCCGTTAGGGCCGGGATGTCGATGCCACCGAGCTGCCATTTAAGTAACATATTGAAGCGGAGTCTATTTATGACTATCAGATTTCGGGATCAGACCGGATGTGCTACCCAGCCGAGACCTCCACTGACCGTGATATCGACCATACGTCATAAATCACGCGATATCACTCTATAAATCTCTCTAGAGTACCTCAAACGATGCTTATTAAGGCTCACAAAAACTAACTACAAGGATGGGCCGACGAGGCCGTGCCCATTTGGGGTGAGTCCCCGCCGCATGACTAATGTGGGCCCATGCCCGCCCGTGTGCCCGGTGTGTCCCGATGCCACCCTCAATGCCCAAGCCGCTTCCAACCGAGCTGATCGGTCCGTCTGATGTTGAGCTTGTCCAGGCTGCTGGAGAGAGTCGCCTTGTACGTGCTGGATAGCGTAGGGATGCCTGCCGGGGGCGAGTGATCGTTCAGGGAGCTCTGGGAGAGGAATTTGATCCATGATGCCCAGGTGTTTGCGATGCCCGCTGTTTCACAGGCCGCAAAGAAGAATATAACCATAAAGAATAATGCTAACAGGATTAGAATGTAGCCAATCATCTCTAGAGACAGTCCTGTGGCAGTTCAGTTTTTTGATTTGTTATATAAACAGATTCTGCTCAAATTGAACTCTGCCTTACCTAGAATGCAGTATCATGCGGATTTTGCTCCCGCTAGATACCGTCTTAACATTTTTTACTTACTTCCACTCCAACTTGAAAAAAGAAGTCAACCCACAGTCAAATTCGGGAGGGAACTTTTCGGTTTATGAGCATGTCTCCATTGACGATGATAAGCTGATGACAGTCGCCCAGTTTCTCAATGCCGACACTTTACCCCGTTTTTATATTTTGTTTTTCCAAGATGGCCGATAACGATGGGTTCATCCTGAATATTGACGAGCACAAGGTTGAGAGCATTCCGAAGCCCGTGGTAAAGTCTTCTGGTGGCAGTAGTGTGAACAAGATCGCGCTGCTTCGTAAGAAAATGAAGCAGAAAGCCCTTGCCGTCCAGATGGAGGAGCGCGCGAAGAAGGAGAAGCTACGGACCGAGGAGAAGCGTCTTATGGGCCGCATCACGCGTCTTGAGCGCGAGAAAGAGATCCCCGAATCGTTTCGCTTCACCGGCTGGAACAAAGAGGTGGAGAAGCCGGCCCGGAACCCCTTCACGCTCCTGGTGACGAACGTGGTGTACGGTCTGACGGAGGAGAACATTGCAGACATCTTCGGAGAGCACTGCACTGTCCTCCGCGTCCAGTTGACGATGCAGGAAGTGGAGATCACCGCCGAGACGGACCGACTCCCTCCCCAGAAGGCGTACGTCGAGGTCGCGGCGGGGGCCATCATCGGAGAGGTCACGTATAACACACACGGCATGCTGCTGGCGTCGAGCGACAAGACAGACGCTCGTCGGCTGCACGTGCAAGTCGATGACCAGGGTGCCCGGACGGTGGTGCTGGCTAACGTGTGGGAGCTGACCGAGCAACAGGTGCGGGATGTGGTGTCGGACACGATGGTGCGGCCCCTCAACATGGACTCGAACCTCGCTCGGGTGGACCCCAAGCAGAGGGCGGGGCTGAGGCTCCTGTGGAACAAGGAACGGCCCGACCAGCTCAAGAGAGTGTTCCTCGAGTACGAGAACGTCAAGCTCGCCAAGAAAGCTATGGGCCGGCTCACCGAAGGGTTCAAGACGGCCGGCACCAAGGCGTTCGCCCACTCCCTCAAGGAGTTCGTCACCCTCCAGAACGAGAGGAAGGAACGCATCCCCCGCAAGAGAAAGAACGCCGACAGAGATCTCGACGTGCCTCTGGACGAGCACCGTCAAGCGTCCCGGCTCCATAACGCCTCGTCCAGCTACGGCGACAGGACCATCCGGGAGGAGAGCAGATTCGTCGCGAGGGGCGGCGTGCGCGGCGGGGGAAGCGGCGGCGGAGGGCGTGACGGTCGGAGATTCCGCCGTTGAGAGGGTTTCGGGAGTCACTTTGGCACAAGACATCGCCTTTTATAAAGTTATGCGGAAAGTGAAATCGAACAATGACTACTGGCATGCAGTATATCAATGAAACAGACACGAACAGCTTCATGGCATCACTGAAGAAGGATGAGCATGTTGCTGACGAACGGGACTTCGCAATTGTGTCCTTTGCGCGGCAGTACTCCGCCAGCAGGGCCGTGCTCATGCGGTACCCCTTCTTCAAGCGGAAATTCAGCACAACGTGGTCCGTACCTGAGGGATGTCGCCCTATTGCCCAGGGAATGCTTGTGGTCCAAGAACGTTACGTGACTGCGGCCAGTTTTTACCATGTGATTGAGTATCTCCACAACGACCTGTATTTCGAGCTCAACGAGGACGTTCTGGACGATTTTAACGTCACACTCCAGGTCATCGCGACCGCGGACATGCTGGGCCTGGCCGATCTCTGTCAGACGTGCGTGTGCCATCTGTACGGTCTCCTGACCCCCAAACTCGTGATGGACGCCATCCTGTTCGTCCAAGAGGCCGGCTCCCGCAAGGCCGTGGCCAATGTGAAGGCCTACACGACTTATTTCCTTCTCCAGGCGTTGTTTCGGCTGCCCGACGAGGTTCTAGCAGACCTTCCACTCCCCATCATCATCGAGACCATCGTGAGCGATGACTGCGCCATCCCCTCCGAGTATGACCGCTACACCCTCCTCCGGGACCTGGCCGTCGCCCATCTCTGCCCCGACGACCCCACTGTGGCCGGGCTCCGGGCCTACCTCACAGACGCGTCCGACGACGACAATGACGTCCGCGGCGCCGTGTCTCGCGCCTTCATGGGTCTCGCCCTCGATCACATGGAGCCCACGGAACTCGACGCCATCGCTGAGGACGCCATCATCAACGGGGCCGACATCGACGCCGCCTTCAGGGCCAAGGCCATCATCGCCACGGGCGGGGCCATCGAGGGCGGGGCTCCCATGCGTCGGACGTTCCTCTTCGACAAGCTGGACCTCCTGACCCCCGGGCAGCAGGAGGCCCTGCCCCCCGTGGCGTTCGCCGGCTCCCTGTTCCAGCCCGCCGTCACCTTCACCCGCGCCGGCCAACTCGGGCTGACCCTAACCCGGGTTGACCCCGCCTCGTCCCCCACCCCCACTCACCTGACCCACGCCGCCGCCCACCGGGTCGACGCCGACATCTCCATCCCCGGCGGCATCCACGGCTTCTGGCGCCTCAAGGCCAGTCAGCCCTTCACCTTTGGGGCCAGCGACGGCTCCGTCGGCCTGTCCGGCGAGCCCGCACCCGCTATCGGCAAGGTCGTCGTTGACCGCAAGCTGCTCGAAGGCTGGCTGTTTAACGGGTCGCTGGTGGTCAACGTCACTCTCCGGCACAGAGGGTACAGTATGTAATATATATAGCATCTCTTGCGATATGGTCACCCCGTCGCTCCTATAAATGATAACGAATTTACAGTTGGTAATTGAGCGACAGATGTTGGGGCTGGGACCGTGTGTGTGCTCAATGCTAAACTTTTAACCCCTAAAATACGGTCCATCATTAACAGTCCTGAAATGCAATGCACGATGTCGCACGATACAGGTATCTTGGGGCCATGATCTTGGTGTGGGTGGCGTTTAGTTCGTATTTACTTCTGGTTTTGACCTAGTATTATACACTGCGATTGTTTTTGTTCCCGAACAAATTGTTAGCAGTGTGATTGTCTTTCCTAGCCGGCAATTGTTAACCACCATTGTGGAAATGGGCATGTTATGCTTGATAGCGTACGTATTCCTCTATTGGGGTGTGCATCTTGTTCTTAAGCCCTCTTTGCACTCCAAGGACTCGCTTCCTCCACTGAGGGCTAGCGACGTCCCGCCTGGTGGAAATGGACACGTGCAGCTGTCCCTGGAGGCAATGAACAAGCTGTGGGTCACTGGGAACGACGACTGAAGCACTACTCGATGAATAAACCTACAACCGATCTTTATTGACACTTAGTCCCAACCAGAACCGCCGGATGCAGTACCCGAGCCAGATGAGGCAGCGGGCTTGTCCCAGCTGCCTGTGGACGCACCAGCACCACTGCTACCACCCCAGCCGCTTCCGCCGTCGCGAGAACCACCGCTGTTGCCGCCCCAGCCGCCGCTTCCGCCGTCGCGAGAACCACCGCTGTTGCCGCCCCAGCCGCCGCTACCGCCGGCGCTGCCGCCGTCGCGAGAACCACGGCTGTTGCCGCCCCAGCCGCCGCTGCTTCCGCCGTCACGACCCCCGAACCCGCTATCCCTATCCCTTCTAGCGAACCCCCCGACGGATCGGGGAGCCTCCCTCATCCAGGACTTGGCGTACTGGTTCCCCCCCATGCGATCGCTGCCCCCCGACCCGGCCATCGACACCATGGCCTCGGGCGGGGTCTGGCCGGCCTCCCGCACCACCTTCATGATCTGACCCAGCGTCCCGGGCTTATCGTCCGAGACAAAGGTGATGGCCGTGCCCTTCCGGCCCGCGCGCCCCGTCCGGCCGATCCGGTGGACGTAGTCCTCGCCGTTGTTCGGCATGTCGAAGTTGATGACGTAATCGAGGTTCTTGATGTCGAGGCCGCGCTGGGCGATGTCGGTGGCCACGAGGACCTGGGCGTCCCCGCTCTTGAATGCCCGGATAGCGCTGTCCCGCTCCGTCTGGGACTTGGTGCCGTGCAGTCCGGCCACTGGGATGCCCTCCCGGGACAGATCGCAGCACACCTCGTCGACGCCGCGCTTGGTGCTGGCGAACACCAACACCGATGGGAGTCGGCCGTGCTGGGACCGGAGCTGCCCCATGATGGTCATTAGGGCCTGCATCTTGGCCCGCATGCCGCGGAGGTCGAACACGAAGTCCTGCTGGATGTCGTGGCACGCCTTGAGGTCCTCGTTGCCCACCGTGATCTTCACGAAGTCCTGAATGAAGTCTCTGGCCAGCGCCTCGACCTCCCGCGGCCACGTCGCGCTCCACATCAGCACCTGCCGGTCTGGTCGGATCTGGCCCACGATCTTCCTAATCTGGGGCATGAATCCCATATCCAGCATGCGGTCGGCCTCATCCAGGACCAGGTAGGTGACGCGGCGCAGGTTAGTCGTGCGCTTCTCAAGGAAGTCGATCAGGCGGCCGGGCGTGGCGATCACGATGTCCACGCCAGACTCGAGTCGGCTGGCCTGGTTGCGGCGGTTCCCCTGCCCACCGTAGACGCACACCGACGAGATGCCGAAGCCAGTCTCAACGAACTTCTCGGACTCCGCCTGGATCTGGAGGGCCAGCTCCCGGGTGGGGGTCACGACGAGCGCCACGGGCCCGTCGCCCGCGGTCGAGGCAGCCTGGGCCCGAATATGGAGGGCCGCGGGCAGCAGGAAGGACAGCGTCTTGCCGGAACCCGTCGCGGCCACACCGACGACGTTGCGACCCGACAGCGCGGCGGGGAAGCCCTGAGCCTGGATGGCGGTGGGGTGCACGAAGCCGGCCTTGTCGATGATGGACTGGATGTCGCCGGTGAAGCCCGCCTCAGCGAAGGTCTTCACGGGCTTGGGGACGTTCTTGCCGAATACCTTGATTTGGTGGTGGTCGCGGATCTCCTGGACCTCGGCGTCAGAGCGGTTGGCAACAGTTTGGTCTTCACGGTAGAAGTTGCGCTTGAAGTCAGAAACAGTGTTCGTGGCATAGTCGTAGTCCTGTAGAGAAGCACCAAGATCGCCCCCATCACCGAAACCACCGTCATTGCCAAAGCCACCTGAGTTACCGGTGTTCGCATCAGAACCCCCCGTGTTCCAGCTGCTACCAGTGCTAGCCTCTGCGCCCCCGCTATTCCAAGATGCTGTAACCCCAGTAGAAGCAGAAGTATCTCCCCAGTCAGCCATCTTTGGAGAATAATCGAGTCCGGCCGTTTTCAGGCGCGCTTATAAATTCAATTATCGTATCGAATGGGAGGGGGTCTCAGTGACTGGAAATTGCTTTACCGACCGTCTAAACCCGCAAACTCGCGGTCGGGAAAATGTTGCCTGCACGAAAGATAAGACAACACAGCGGCACTGTATCAGACGTGCCGCGCAAGATATGTGGTCTTGTGGTGTTTTTTCTTCGTTGAGCCCGCATTAGCCTTGTATCGAATATGATAACGAGACCGTCTGGCTTCTCAGCTATAAACAGTGGAAGTGAATAGAAAAATTACGTATTTCGGCTGATCTATGAGTGACCGCACCGATATTTTGGGTGTTCACATTGGTTCAGCCAAGATACGATACAGTCACATTAACAAAGACAATGTCGGCAGTTTACACAAGGTAATGTGCCGTTTTCACATCATAGACAAGGACACCAGGCGACACATGGAAAAGTCGGACCCCGACCGGGACGTAATTACCAGGGGAGAAACAACGAATACAATGCGGGGGGCACAGGTGCTGTACTCCGGGCCGCTGCGCTATATCCAGCCGACGGTGACGGGCCTGAAGGAGTGGAGCGCGAGCATCTTCAGCTCGGACGTGCTGGCGTTCAACGAGACCCTCCTGGTGAACGACTCGCTGTCCCACCTCATCCGGCCGTCGACGCTTCTTCTGTTCGAGATCATGGAGGTGCGTCCGTCCGTCAGTCCCAGCGTCTATCCGATCGCCTGGGCATACCTGGAGTGGGACGACACCGAGGACCCACTGAGCCACGTGGGGGAGCGGATCGCCCTGCAGCTGCACCGGCCGCCGGGTGTGATGAATGTTGGGTCGCCCAGCCCATCGCTGCCTGTCAACGTGTTTATGAAGATGCGGGACATGATGATCGCCCCGATGGTCCCGCCCATCCCGCCGGTCGTCAGCGAGCACGCGCCCGACCTGATCGCCAAACAGCCTGAGCGTGTGGAGCCCTTTGTAGTGAGGATGGTGGCGGACGCCGGATCGCCCCACTCCTATCCCCGCGCCACCGTCATGCCGGGGTGCACACTAGACGTCAGACTCATGAGAGCCCCCGCCCCGACCGAGCGTCAGCTGCGAGGTGAGCGGCCGACCGGACCCATGGACATCGAGCTGCCCGCCACCGGGACGGCCATCGCTAGGGTGGGTGTCGAGGAACACGACGAGGAGGAGATGCCCGAGATCAAGCCGCAGACCGCACATGACAGGAGAACCGCCCTGATTGCGGACGCCATCGACACGGTGCGACGGTCGACCCCCGCCGACATCGACCAGCCGCCCGTGCTGGAGGACGTCTCTGTGGCCCGGGGCGAGTGCACCTTCACGCCGTGCTCCGCCACGCATGCCGGCACCTTCTCCCCGGACGGGACCTTTTTCGCGTGTGCCGCCGAGACCCCCGACGGGTGGGTGACGCGGGTCCACGTCGTGACCATCGAGGGCGGGTCGGCCACCCTGACGCCCGTCGCGGAGGTCGGCATCCACCTCGGCCGGGTCCACGGGGTGGCCTTCAGCCCCTCGGGTGACTACCTGTCGACCGTGGGGGCCGACGGTCGACTCATGGTGTGGTCAGTAGCCGCCATCAGCAGCCCGTCCTTCGCGTCGGTCACCGCGGGCCCCCTCGACACCCACCAGACCTCGGGTGCCATGCGGGTCGCCGCCGACCTCTTCGAAGACTTCCGGTACTGCTGCGCCTTCGTCCCCGGCCCCGACTCGGCGCCCATCATCCTGCACGGCGGGTCGGACGGCGTACTCCGCACATCCCGCGTCCTGCTCAGGAAACACGCCGCCACGGTCGTCGAGACGCTTGACATCGGGTCGCCCATATACACGGTCAAGGTCATCGCAGTCAGCGGTCGCCGACACTGCCACCTGGCATATGTTGGGACACATAGTGCCGGCATTGCTCTGGTGACAATCGAGGTGGACCAAGACACCGGGGCGGTCGAGATGGACGTTCTCCGGCGCATGACGTCTGCCGGACTCACGACCCACCCCGTGCTGTCCATAGACGTCTGCCCCGGCCACAGCGTCGCATGGACCGAATCTGGGATGCAGTTTGGGGAGTCAGCGGTCGCGGTGCGGGCCCGGGACGACTCCGTGCGGGTGATCCAGGTCAGGTCCGGGAGTCCCGTGGCCCAGTTCTCCCCGGTGGATGGGGTGGCCGTCCTCGAGGCCGGCGGGGTGGCGTCGCACGTCGCTGTGTCTCGCGGGACCCTTCTGGTCGGGACCATCAGGGGTAGGGTCCACGGGTTCGATCTCAGTGGGGGAAGAGCCGCACCAATGGTCACCGCCGAGGTCACCCGCCGGAAGCCCGTCAGCTTTGTGGCAGCGCACCCCACTCTCCCGGTGGCAGCGGTCGGGTACCACCGGGACCGTACGATCGCGGCCCCGATGGTGACCCCCGTCCAGGACGCGGCGTGGACCGAATGGGGTGGTGGCGTGAGTCTTAGTCAGACCAACGGGCTGACGATCGTCCAGCTCGGGCCCATCCACACGGCTGCAGTCGCTGAACCCACCCGGGCCGTGGAAGCCGCGGTGTCGATCCTCAAGAGCAGCAGGCGGCACGGCAGGCGTCGCCGGACCAGGGATAAGGTGGAGATCGCCGACTTACAGGGGGAGACACAGGAGCCCCAGGCAGACTTAGCGGCCACCCTCCAGCCACTGGACGCGTCGATAACGATGTCCCATGCACAGGCTCCGCTCGCCGCGACTACCCCCAACCCGATGGGCCAGACGTTGAGGCCGCTCGGGCAGACCCCGGGCCGGGCAGGTGGACTGTATCTCCCAGGGCTCACCACACCCGGCGCCCGCCTCGCCCCCTCGGAGTGAGGGTGGCCATGTTGATATTAAGTCGACTGAACAGCCCGAAAGGCTACAACAAGCGCACGTCTATAAACAGTACGTTACGAATATTTCTC
>PPCM01001382.1_pt1 | contig 11290 bp, 14 predicted proteins | sample 1555541 | NCBI WGS metagenome assembly PPCM01 (sample SAMN05284479, study PRJNA326546) | Marine sediment metagenome, whole genome shotgun sequencing project. | isolation source: marine sediment | place: Germany: Wadden Sea | collected 2012-09-05 | reverse complement strand
ATAATGAAAAATGCTTCATGTGTTCCATCTAAGTTCTCTGCAACATCAGTTAAAATTCGTTTAAGGTTATTTGATGTTAAGCTCCTATACGAATTCTCGATTTGATATTTTTTCATATCAACAGTATTTTCGATAGTAGATGCTGTGTTTTCGATAGTAACTTCTGTATTAGTTAGTAAAGCTTGAATTCGTAAACCAATTTCCTTTGATTGATATTCTAGCCTTGATCTAGCCTCATCGTAAATACCACTAGAACCTTTACTAGTGATTAACAAACTGGACACCAGTACAGATAGAATTGCACACGCTGTAATTGCTATTAAGATTTTTCCTTTAATGCTTTTCATAAGTTCCTCCCCAAAATTCTTATCTACAAGAATTATTTTAACACAAAGTGTTAAATATATACAGTAAGTATTTTGATATTCTAAATAAATTACAAGTACGATATTTTCTCTTGTTATATATATCTTATCCAATATTTAAAATATTCTTTTACTATTTGCATCAATTTAAGAAATTAGATCAGGAGTCTATTTCTATTATCTACTAAACTTGACTACTACAAGGATTCGTACAGTCCATACATTAGTGATTCCTTTTAAACACAAAAAACAGCTTCATAATTGAAGCTGCTAGTCTAACCTAATTTATCTTCCCATTCCTTTACTTTAAAACCAGTTAGGGCAAAATCCTTACCCACTAAAACGGGTCTTTTATGAATCATACCATCACTTTCAAGAATCTCAAGAAGTTCGTCTTCTGATAGAGAATCCCATAACTCTTTAAGATTTTTTTCTTTAAATAACTTACCATTGGTATTAAAAAATCTCTTTAATTCAAGACCACTTAATGCCATCCATTCTCTAACTTCATCCGCTTTTGGATTATCTTTATGGATTAGTCTCAAATCAAAATCAATATTGTGTTCTTCAAGCCAAGCCTTGGCTTTTCTACTACTTGTTCACGATGGATAATGTAAAAATAACATTGTATCATACTCCTTTTAAGTAAAATTCTATTTCATCTACAGACTAATCATACAAAATACTTCCTAATGTGTCGAGAGATTTATTCCATCATTCTAAAATAATTTTCTATACCTTTATATAATCCATCTACTAACTTCTCTTGATAATTGCTCTCATTTAGTAATAAATCTTCCTCAGAATTACTCATAAATCCAAGCTCAACAAGTAGGACTGGTACCTCAGACCAGTTGAATCCACTGATATCATCTCTATAACTAATTCCCATATTGTTGGCATTCGTCTCTTCTATCAATGAAGCCAGTATAATTTCGGAAGCGATCTTACTATTAGCATAGATGTTCACTGTATCATCATCTTCCTCTGGACATAATATACTAATACCTCTAACTCTCGAATTATCTCTCTGATCTGCATGAACCCTTATAAACAAATCAGCCTGGTTATTATTTGCAATTTGTGCTCTTTCAGAATTACTTATATTAACATCATGAGTTTCTCGAGTCATAACTACATTGTAGTTATTTTCCTCAAGTTTCTTCTTCAGTTTCATAGATATATCTAATACCAACTCATATTCATATACACCTGATTCCACCCCTACTGTACCACTTGAAACTCTTGCTTTCATTTCCTCAGAGTTAGGCGATATAGGTTCTAGTGAATAATCCCCTTCTGCCTGATGACCAGGATCAAGACATACCGTAAGACGTTCTATTACTTCAGGGATGATTTCTTCAACTGGAATAACTGGTTCAACATAATTATAAATAGAATCTTCAATATTGCTATCTATAAACAGTAATCCTATAAGTAAGATTATGATTATACTAATTTTTTTCATACACACCTCTCGTCTAAATTACCACATCTTGAAGAAATACGAAAGGTCCTCAAAAAACAACCAACAAATGTTGGCTATTTGAATCACAAAGTAATGCTTTAGATCTGAAAAAGAATTCTTGTCTGTAATTCTTCTGGTTTTACTTCATTCGGATCATTTAGATAGTACTCATAACAGATGCCAGTAGCTTGATAGTTTGACTCAGCCATCCATTTCATTAAAACATCATAACCATCTTTCAAGGTAGGATATGGTCCTATATGAATATGTTCTGCATATGATCCTTCAGGGATTCTACTCATTTTTATTTCCTTTGTTTCTGTTATGCTCCCCTCTATTGGAAAACCTATCTCTACATCAAGATCATTCATATCCATATTGAAATAACCTATAAAAGGAACACCCGCTGGATATTTCCCATTAGATGAAAGATACTCCATAATATCTCCATAACATTTTCCAATCACATCAGGTAAATCCTTAACAGGAGCACGCGTTCTAATAGAAACAACCCTTTCTTCACTTAACTTAACTAAATTACACATATTACACCTCCGTTATTTCATTACCCACTATAAGTAGAAAACTATCTATAAAATAAATTGTAACCATCTAATTTCTTTTTTTGATTACTTCAACACACTTGTACAGTTTCAATTAATTACAAACTGTGAATAATTCTCACACATGAAATCCTATTCGTTAAATATACAATTATTATGGAATAACTTTCTATGTTTTTAGATATAATTATTCGGGTAATACTGTTTTAAGGAGGAGTTACAATGAAAACATGTGAGAAATTTAACAATTGTCCATTTACACACACCGATCCACAGTTTAAAGTATTAAATTCAATTGATCATTACTTGGAGGATTATTGTCATAATAAGAATCAGGAGTGCATTGTCTATCAAATTGACAGTAAATTTGGACACGACCATGTACCAAGTAATATGATGCCTAATGGTTTACCTTTACCAGGTACTCATAAAAGAGATTGGCCAGAGGTGGCATTAGAATTTAAGAAACACTTAAATAGCAAGGCATTTTAATTCTATGATATTCTATAAACCAAGAACATACTCAAAGGAATAATATCAATATTAAATAAGCAGGCGTATGTATAAGTCATACGACTGCTTTTTAGCGCTGTCTTTATCTCATTTAAATGAAATAATATAATATTTCCTATTTATTCGATTCAACATCTAATACTTGAACAGCCAAGTTTAAAACTTCACTTAAACGTTCTTTATCTACAGCATTTTCAAGAGTATCACCTGATGTATGATAATATGCATCGTCAAACTGAATAAAACATACTGAAGGAACACCTCTTTCAGAGAAATTGGTATGATCACTTCCATACATTTCCTCTAAAATATAATTCACTTCACTTTCAGTAGCAATCTCAGCAATAGTCTCACAAAAGGCTTCGTCCCTTGAACTAACATAACCTAGTGACAAAGGTACCTCAGCTGTTGACCCTACCATATCAAAGTTAAGCATTACAGCATTCAGACTATTAAAAAGACCTTTAGATTGATCAACAAAATACTCAGAACCCAATAGACCATCTTCTTCCCCATTAAATGCTACAAAATAAATAGTATTATCAGGTTTTGCATCCTTAAAAGCAATTGCTAATTCTAACATTATGCTGATTCCAGATGCATTATCTAGTGCTCCTGGATTATAAGTACCATTAAGGTTATCACCAACATGGTCGAAATGAGCGCCTACAATAACGACCTCACCTTCTCCGTCCATATCTTGTCCTTCAATCATCCCCACAACATTCGAAGGTGTTGCAAGCTTCTCTTCAAAGTCCATTTCTATTATCAACTTCTTATCTGAAGTCATTAATTGTGTAAATACATCTGTACGACAGAAAATTAAAAGAGGATCTTCAGGATCAAATTCTACCAATTGATTCCCTCTTATAGCACGCGTAACACGTATATCATCTCCGCCGTTTACTACAACGGCTTTTATATCGATATCGTTTCTATCTAGCCTTTGAATTTCATTCCATACAAGGTCATTGTAATACAATTCTCTGGATAATAGGATAACCTTGTCATGGAGCATTTCTGTATCTTCTTTTAAATCATTTATGTTTTTAACAAAGAACATTTCCGCTTCAATTTTTTCTTCAAAATCAGTGCGCCCCTTTACAAATCGTTCAGAAAACTGTACTTGGTACTCATAAGGCTCTTCACCTTCTAATTTCATAACAGTCGGTATTTCAGGTAATAAGACTATCTGTTCATATGTTTGCTTATAGCCAATACTTTCAATGGGTTGTAAACCTGCTTCCTTAAAAGCTTCAACCAATCGATTTTCTGCTAGCAGATTACCATTTGATCCAGCTTGTCTACCTTCATACTCTGGTAAGGTTAACCAGTCTATGGTGTCAATTGCTCTGTTTATATCAACAACATATTCATACTTTTCCTCAATAACTTCTTCAACGACTTCTTGACTATTGACTTCTGTTTCTATGGAATTACTCTCTACTACTTCATTTACTTGTGTACATGATATCAACATGAATGATAACATAATAAATAATATTTTCTTCATAAATTACCCCCTATTAAAGGATAACTAATAATTCGAAATATTCAAAGAGCAATGACTACATATTAAATAAACTTCATATTACAGTATCTTGAAATAACACATTGTGAAATGCAAGACCACAATTAGGGATGGTTAACAAATTTTTGTAAATTAATTGATTTATTTTCCATAAAAGTATGCTACAATGAAGGCGGAGGTAGTTATGAGAAGAAAAGCTAAGAAGAATAGAATGGCCTATGAACTTGTTCTCACCTCCGGGGTTAATGAGTCCATTTTGGCACAAACTAAATCTGAGGGATTGGCAAAACAATTACAGAGAACATTAAACGATGAGTTCGAAAGTCATATTCTCATCCGACCAATTAATGAGTAGCGTAGAATTTTTTCTACGCTTTATTTTGTGAAATAAATCATTATACTTGCAGTCATTAGAACAAGATTGATTGGAGCCCAAATTTGTCTATTCCAACTGTTTTTAACAACCATATGAAAAAGCATTACAACTGCAAAAAATAAACTCATCCCTAACATAACTGTATTCACAATCTGTTCATATCCGAACAAGATATACTCCATTTTTGATAGTACAAAGAACTCTGATGCTAGCAAAATTAGAATATACAATCCAGAAAAAATACGTATCCCTACAGGAAGTTTTCCTATTACAAATCCTCCATAATCGAACTTACCTACTCGAGCACCAAAAACTACAAATAAATGGAATAAAACTAACATTGAAAGTAAACAACTGTATAGAACAAATATTTCAAACATAAAACACTCCTTATGGTATATATATTACCACTCAGAGTGTTTTCAATCATTTCTCTAATATCAGACCTACATAGTGTTCAGTAACACTTTCCTCTTCAAATCCAAATTTCTTATAGAACTTTACAGCAGATTTATTTGCAGACCACACTTCAAGATTCATTTCATTTAGCAATCTCTTTCTGAAATAATCAGACGCTTCTCCCATTAAGAATTTGCCTATACCTTTATTTTTATAGTCTGGATCTACGACAATATGGTCAACCCAGCCTCTTTGATTATCTTTGTAAATAATCATCGAAGCAATAAGGTGTTCATCAAATATTTGATAACAACAAAAATCATCTTTATGTTTTAATGAATGGATCACATCATGATCAATTGGCTTTAATAGGTACTTATTATGTAATGCAATCATTTCTTCATTGTATGACTCATCAGTTTTAACTTCATAAGAACACATACCTCTATCTAAATTCGTTAAGCACTTCATCATATAAGTTGGAATATCTTCTTTAAATCCTTGATCCTTAAAAAAATGTATTTTTTCATTGATAACTTCAGATCCATAATATAGCAAGCCTTTAGTTAACTTAGTTTGTTTGAATAATGATAAAGCTTGCTTTTTAAGCAAATAAAACAACTCAAAACCTATTTCATGATAAAGATATTTATCATCAATGTTAATATCAATAAAAATATTAATTGGATGATCAGGTGTTATAGATGTTATTTTAGGATATACATAACCACTACCTAAATAACCACTTTCATTCATCACAACAAAAATATTTTCTTTAGAATTTCCTTGTATATCTTCTTTTGGATTAAAGATTTTAAATTTCATATGCACCTCCTATTTTATTTTATCTCAAAACTTCTGATTTTGTATAGTCAAATGTATTTATTCTTATTAGGAGGTCTTACCAAAAGAAAAAGCATAGAGCAACCTATAAGTTCTCTATGCTTTGAAAATATTACCTAAAAAATTCATTCCTTTACCATGGATTACTTCTTCGTTTAAAAACTTTCCATTCTTAAGGCTATAGTCTTTTTCTGTTAACTTTCTTTCCTTATTTTTTTTATTTTCCATTTTCATAATATCACCTCTCCAATTTGTATTTATACAGAATTATAGAGAGATATTCTACTAATGTCAATGTTAATTTTCAGAATATTCAAAACAAGCAATATATTTTAATTCTTCAACAAAAAATAGAGCTCTGTACCAGTATTTGCAACAATTCAAGGAAAACGTTTTCATTCCACAAAACTTGTAAGAGCTCTAATAATTATTTAATTTTTTAACATTCTTACTTGAGATAATACAAAGCAAGCCAAACCAATCCAAATGATGATAAATGGTATTAAATCTTCAAAACTAAAAGCTTCTTTAAAAACAAAAATACCTAAGAATAAACCTATAGTCGGAGCAATATACTGTAAAAATCCAACCACTTTCAAGGGCAATCTCTTAGTACTCTCACCATATAGTAAAAGTGGTACAGCAGTAATAACACCACTCATCGAAATTAGAAGCCAAAAGCTAATAGGTAGATTACCACTAATACCTTGTCCTGTTGTTTCTGTAAAAATAATCATCAAAGTTGCCGGAATACCCACAATAACAGTTTCAAATCCTAAACCAGTTAAGGAAGTAAATTTTGATTTTTTTTTCAATAGACCATATATTGCAAAAGATATTGCTAAAACCAGTGCTAATATAGGTATTTCTCCGTATACAAGAATTTTAATCAAAACGCCAATTGTGGCTAAAACTATACCAACTGTCTGCAATTTATCTAATCTTTCTCTATAGAATATTGCACCTAAAAGTGTTAAGACCAAAGGATTCATATAATAACCTAAACTTGTTTCAATAACATACCCATTGTTCACACCCCAGATATAGGTCAACCAATTTATTGATATAAAAAATGCAGGACCGAGTGTAGATAACCAATTAGACTTATCTTTTAGTAAATTAAGAAACTCCTTAATTTGTCCTTTATATATCATGATTAATGTTAAAAATATAACCGACCAAAAAACTCTATGCGTAAACACTTGATAGGGATTTAATGCCTTTACAAGTTTCCAATATATCGGTAGCAATCCCCATAGGATAAAGGCTAGACCACCATAGATTAGACCTGTAATATAATGTTTTTTATTCATAGTACCTCCGCTCTTATAATAACACAAGATAGTTTCCTAGAATAGTTGATACTTTCAAAACTAAAAGAAAACTCTGCTATGCAAAGTTCTCTCTAGTATTAAATACTTATTACCATTTATTCTGTTTAATATCTATAAACTTATCTATATTGCTCATAAACACCTCAACAATTTCTGGGTCAAAGCTCTCTCCACTTTCAGCTCTAATAAAATCAATAACTTCATTGTAAGCCCATGCTTCTCTATGATTTCTCTGATGAGTTAAAGCATCGAAGACCTCACACAAACTAACAATTCTTGCTTCTAAGCTAATTGCAGTACCAGCCAACTGATTAGGATATCCTAGTCCGTTATACTTTTCATGGTGTTGTGTTGCTATATTTTTTATCATTTTCACAAAATCAATATTTCCAGCAATCATTGTTTCTATTACAGATGTATGTTCTGTCATCTCTTGCCATTCACCATAGGTCAGACTCCCTTTTTTTAATAACAAATCATCTTTAAGTATCAGCTTTCCTATGTCATGCAGATATGACGCCTTCATCAATCTAACAGCGTCTTCTTCAGAAAAGTTCATTTCTATGGCCATCATGTAGACATACTTACCAACTCTAAAAACGTGATCGTCATTGTGATAGTCTTTATACTCTATGAGTTTACCCATGAATTTTAGCAGTGCTGCTGTTATATTAGCATTTTCGGTCTTCATATCCTTCATGTAGCTTTGACAGCTTTTCGCTTGATTTCCTGCTATTAAATGTGCATTTATTCTTAGAATGATAAAATCCATTGGATCGTATAATGAAATCAGATCACTGACACCTACTTTTAACGCCTTTTCATAATCAACTTTCCTTCTAGACATCATGAGTATGGGAATACGCTTAGTAGCAAGATGGCTTTTTAGCTTTTCACAAAGGTCATAAGCATCAGTAATTGAATCTTCAGCTCTTAAGAGCACCAAATCTGGCTTAAAACTCAACACTTGGTGTAAGAGATCTTCACCACAAATATTCATTAACTCATATTCAAAAATAAGGGTCTGTTCAATCATTCCGTAATTTCGTTGGTCATCATCTATAACAGCAATTTTCCATTTACTCATGTTGCACCTCCCTACATTTAGATTTTACCCACTAGAACAATGAAGAAACAATAGAAAGTACACATAATATTGGTATGGTGATTACAATGCTTGCAGCTACAATGATAATTTATTTCTTCATACAAATTACTAGACAATAAAAAAACGCCCGTAGGCGTTATTTTAAGCTTCTTTTGCAGCTAATAATTTTTCTTTATTTAATCCTACAACTGCTTCTCCATCAATCAAGAAAGAAGGAACACCCATAAGTTTGTTCTTCATCATTAATTTTCTTGCATCCATATCTTCAGATACATTATACTCAGTGTATTCGATTTCATTTTGCTTAAGGAACTCCTTAGCTGGAACACAGTGTGGTCAAGTTGATGTTGTAAACATAATAATTTCTTTCATTTTTTTCCTCCTAGTCTTTTAATATATTATAACATGTATAAATAATATTTTGTATTACGAATTATTATGTTACATATACAAAATCAATATCTTACATTAATTTCATCTATTCTAAAATATTGCAACATATGATTTTTTTGATGTATATGGTGGTATTATAAATTTAGGAGGCTATGAAATGAAAAAGTGGATAATCATAATACTTTGTTTTATTTTGGTTGCTTGTAGCAATGATACCAATACAGAAATCGTTGTAGCACCAATGACTGACAAGTTAACAGAAATAGATAATATGACTACCATAACTTATGACTCTTCTGATGGACTAACTGTAACTGCTGATATGTATCTTATTGATGACAGTTCACCGATCTTCATATTGTTCCATCAATCTGGCTGGAGTCGTGGTGAGTACATAGAAACAGCAATCAAGTTAAATGAGTTTGGTTATAATGCTATGGCTGTAGATTTAAGATCCGGAATTGCTATCAATGATATTACCAACGAAACTGCACGATTAGCAAAAGAAGCGGGGTATCCGTCTAACCATGCAGATGCTGCATTAGATGTTCAAGCTTCCATTGAATATGTCATCAATAACTATGATATGGAAATTTACTTATTAGGGAGTTCATACTCAGCTTCTCTTGTTCTTGTAACTGCAGAGGAATATAAGGATTCTGTTGAAGCTATACTTGCTTTTTCGCCTGCTGAGTATTTCATATACGATGGGAAGAACATTGCAAGTAACGTGGAATCTCTAACAATACCTAGTTTCATAACCTCTGCAAGTTATGAAATAGATGAATGGAAAAATATTTTTGAACATATCAGCTCCGAATATAAATTTGCATTCTATCCTGAGAACTTCGGAAGTCATGGTTCCGAGTCTTTGTGGAAATCCTCAAAAGAACACACTGATTTCTGGAATGCAATATTTTTCTTTCTAGATAAGTTAAAAGAGGATGCATAAGGCATCCTCTTAAAAATCATAATATAATATTTTCCATATATCCTTTTCTTCAATAACAGGCCATGAAAACGTTAATTCAAGCGGACTCTCAGAATCCAGAATAATCTCTTCTGTACCCTCAAATCCTCTTAAAATGTATTTAACTTGAATAATATATTGTCCTTTTTCTCTTCTAGCAAAGATATATCTTTGAGTATAACCTTTAATATCATTTCTAAGTAATATCATAGATTCTCTAAAATCATCAAAGTTGACATATTGCTTTGATCTACTGTCTATTAGATCATAAGCTAAATCATATCGACCAAGAGAAATATACTCTAAAAATTTTTTTACAATGTCCTTCGGTGTTAACTCTTTGGTTTGAACCATTGTGGTATTTCTGGCAATTGGTTCCGATAAATCCACTAAATCTGTAACATCCAGCCTTTTACCGTCAACCAATATTTGAACATAATCCACTGCCTCGAGCTCAGTTAGTGTATTAACAATACTCATAGTATTCAGATACATTAATTGAGGATCGTCGACCAAAAAATCTCTAGAAAAGCTAACATAGCAAATTCTATCAGTAGTGTTAACTGAAAGAATATTGACTTCTGCACCGATAGGTGAAGCATAAGTTTTTATTTTTGAACCCTTTTTTAGTTCCTGTACTGTTGATAGTTCAGTTTCTAATTTCTCAATTACAATTGTTCTTGTTTCACTAATCAATTGACCATCATAAATAAAATACAACCGAGATAACTGAGACACACCTTTTGAATACGGTGATATTATCGTCATATCATCACTCGATTTATAAGTAATTCCATTGCCCGAAACTACTAAGAAAAAAACGCTCAACAACAACATCAGAATAATCACACTAAATAATCGTTTCATTATATGATTCCTTTCGGTAATTCGATTGTTACTGTTGTTCCCTCATTAAGTGTACTATCAATGTAAATCTCTCCTTGATGCAAATGGACAATTTGCTGAACAATTGATAAACCTAAACCAGCGCCACCAGTTTTTCGATTTCTTGCTTTATCTGTTCTATAAAATCTATCAAAGACATATGGTAAATTCTCTTTTGCAATACCATAACCATTATCACAAATTTGAACAGAAAATGATGTTCTCTTATTTATTAATCTGACGAGTACATGACCACCCTCATGATTGTACTTAATCGAATTTGCAATCAAATTAGACAAACATTGGTGAAATTTAGTCTTATCAAAAGATGCCCATACTTTTTCATCTTCCTGCAAATCTATTTGAATGTTCTTCTGCTCTGCTAAAGGTCTAAGTTGATGAACAACTTTTGCTACAAGATAATTAACATGAGAATTGGTATAATGAAGCTCTAGCTCTTTTTTCTCTAAGTCTACTAGATACAACAAACCATCAATTATTTCATTTAATCTATCAACTTCTGAATCAATATCAGTCAAAAA
>PPCM01001381.1_pt1 | contig 11294 bp, 7 predicted proteins | sample 1555541 | NCBI WGS metagenome assembly PPCM01 (sample SAMN05284479, study PRJNA326546) | Marine sediment metagenome, whole genome shotgun sequencing project. | isolation source: marine sediment | place: Germany: Wadden Sea | collected 2012-09-05 | reverse complement strand
CCCGCACCTCCCCCGCCCCCAGACAGACCGAGAGGCGCCCACCCAGACAGACCCGACCCGCACAGCAGCCCGCGGCCACCACCCAACCCCTCCCTCGGCCAGTCTCGATGACGGCAGCCCATCCCGCAGTACTGCCGGAAATGGACCCAGAGTATCGCACGGTGCCGGAGGGCCCCATGGCGTTCTGCCCATACTGCGGGCTCAGGTTCGTCCCTGATGGTGTGTTCTGCTGTGGATGCGGGGCTATCCGCAAGGACTACGCCGATGTGATCAGCACAAATCTTTGACTTGAAACACTACTGTATATCCGATATAAATCTCGCCTTTGTGTTTGGTGTTGGATGGGTCCCGCGCAAGCACGCATGTACTACTGTGCTACTGCTGTGTTGTAGTTTTAACCCGTTTTTCCTCCGACTATAAATGAAACCAGAACGAAATGGGGATGACGGAGACAGAGAAAGCTCCAGCGTTCGCACACTGGCCCCTGTGCCAGTCCTCTGAGGTAGTTTATTCATGTCTAATGACCTTAGAAGGCTTTGGGCGCTGCCTTGTTCTTGTCAAACGCACTAGTCTCTGCTGCTACATGTACCACCAAGGAGAGGACCGGAGCAAGCCACTACTGCGCTTCATCGGCAGTCAGGTATTCGAATCCGCGGTCATCAGTGCCGCAGAGTTCATCCAGCAAGAGTCTGAGAATCTTCTTATCGCGTTCGAAGGAAATGTCTTCAGCCGGTACCAATTCAGCGCTTCCCGGCACTGCTTCATCACGTCCCCGTCCCATCCCCCCATCGCCCTCCCTGTCCCCGAGGAGGAGACATCAGACTCCCCTCTTATTCGTCGGGAAATCCAGATTGACCCAACCCACCGTGTCGCAGCAATGACGGCCGGCGTCACGAGCCGATTCCTCGCTGTGGTGCCGCTCAGAGACGGGGCCGACGCGCCGTACCTCGTCCCCCTCCCGCGGCTAGACGTCCTGGGGGCGCGCAGCATCGCCTTCTTGGCGGCCGATGAGGTCGCCGGCCAGGCACACAAAGACCCTCTTCTCGCCGTACTACATGAAACAGCCCCCACGTGTGCGGGTAGCCTCCTCCTTCGTAGCGACACTGGTGCGGTCACCGTATTCGCCGTGTCTGACGACTCTGACCATTGGTCCCCCATATCAACCACCGAAGGGCTCCCTCATGATACCTATAAGGTACTAGCAGTGCCCAACGACCCCACAGGGTTCATCGCGATCTCTCCAAACTGCGTAGCCTTCGCAAGCAGCGCACGCGGTGACACGCGTCTCGAGACGGTCGCCGCCAACGCTTATTACATCCCACCCGACCCCAAACGGGCCGACGCGACCGTGAGATGGATGGACGGCGTCGCGCCAAGAGAGGGGATGACGGTCTTCCGCAACACTGACGCCAGCTCGGCCAGGTTTATTCTTCCACCCGATGACTTTATCAACGGGCCGGCCGACCCCGTCATAAAACTTGAGGACGCCCGCCCCATCTGGTTAGGGTCGACCCGGCTCGTCCTGATCACGGGCATGGACCGCGCGGTCGACGTCACCCTGCCCGGTGTCGACGGCGCGCCCTTTGGGATGGCACCAATCGATAAGGCCGACCTCGGGAGCCTTGCTGGGGTGGGGCACGTCCACCACCTCGAATTGAAGGGTGGGGCCGCTACCGTGCTAGCTACTGTATACACTGGGAAGCAACGCATCATAACGATCACCCCCACCCCCGGCACCGATCACGGGTTGACCCCCGAGACCGTCAACGAGGTCGAGCTCGCCATGGATCTCACCCAGCTGAGCACCGTGCCCATCCCCAGCCTCAAAATGGAGACGGGGCCTACCCCACTCAATAGAGCCGCCGAGACACTCCTGGCGACGTCATCGGGGTTTGGTGTGAGGGCGCCAGCGTTTACGGGTATCACAAAGCTCGCCACAGCTATCGAGGTGCCCCGCGCGTCGGCCACACAGACGTTTAACCTATCCCCGCTGACCTTTGACCACGATCTATTCCACGTCGTACTTGTTGGCGCCACCGACGACCGACCCACCAAACGGAAGTCTCACGCACGTAAGGTAAAGGCGCTAGACAAGCCGCGGCACTTCACCATCGTCTCCACTGACGATCGGAGCCACATCATCGAGATGGCTACAGTTATGCCCGGACCCGGCCCACACTGGTCAGACGCTCCCCTACGGCCGGTGCACGACGTCAATACCCCTAACGGCCCCGTCCCCGTCCCCGAGACCATCGCCACCGCTCGGTCGAGTGATAGAACACTTGGTTGGGTCGTCGGCCATGAAGATATTACAGTGATCACCATCGGACCGTCCGGGAAACAGCTCGCCTTGATGCCCGTCGCCGCCATCACCACCCCCAGCTCCATGGGTGTCATCGACGGGCTGTACTGCGCCGCACCCGTGACGGACGGGTATCTCGCGGCAATGTGCGATATCGACGGGGCGCGACACGTCGTCATCATCAGCGTGGGACCATCACCGAGGATCGTGGCCGCCACCCACATCAATCGGGTGGAGCAGGCGTCGGTGGCCATCGCCGCAGTCCATGAGGCACTCTACATCGCCCTTGACGGTGACCTGCTCTGTTACACCATCACCCATGACGCCACGCGCACCCCCACCACCCTCACCCCCGATGCTATTTTCACCATAGCAGGCCTACCTACCATAGCTGCCAACACCCAGGCCCCGTCCCCCGCCACCGACCTCCGAGGCGCCATCCGCACCCTCGCCGCCGTCTCCCTCCCCTTCCCGGGTCTACCCCGGCAACACCACGTCGCCGTCGGGTTGGGGTCGGGCGAGGTCGCTATATACTCAAGGCTTGACGGGGAAGGCGGGGCGCGTCTCGTACGGCAGAGAGAGGCCCACCCTATACCCCCGGCGGTGACACTGGACGGCCTGCCTGAGGTCGTCAAACCGCGGATCAAATCGGTCGCATGGACTTGCCCAGACAAATCCACAGCTATATTTATAGTTATCCCGCACGCCCGCGCCATTTTCTCGCACGCCCGAATGATCACAGTTGACCAGGGTAAGATTGGCTCCCAGCTCCTCAGACCACACGACACGGTCCTTATTGACTGGGAGTCGCGCGAGCTCAACACGCGTCGGGCTGGGTCACAAAGGATGGTGTCAGCGATCCCACTGGACCACACGTTGATCTTCGTGCATGATGGCACGTTGTGCGTTGTGCATCGTAAGGCACTGACCGCCACCGCCCCGTATGACGGGCTGTCATCGACCCGAATGGCGATGAAGGAGACGTCGATTCCTGACATCCAGCCCCCCATCAACCTCGCCCCGGCTGAGGCCGCCGCATTCCTCACGCGTGCAGTCTACATCCCCGAACACGACGTCTTCGTCGGTGCCGTCGCCACCGTCTCCACCATGCAGGCCAAAGACATCGCACCTGAGATCGTGCGGGCGGTAGTGATCACCACAGGCGGCGTGTTGCCCGAGCAGGACCAGTGGGACCCGATGCTAGGCCTGGCACGCTTCCGTGTGGTCCTCTTCGACGCCACACTCACCCCTATCGACGAGTACAAGCTCAAAGAGGTGACGTACGAGCACGTGACAGACCTCAAGCTGCTCGACGTCGCTACCGACTTCCCCACGTACTACGGCGATAACTACCAGTGCCATCGCCAGGCCAAGTGGATCTTGAAGGAGGGGAAGCTCGTCAAAGAGGCGAGAAACGTGCGGGGGACTGAAAACGAGCAGAAAATTGACCAAATGAGACTCAACAAGACGAGAAAGTCGGGCGTGCGGCAGCTGCCAGTCGTTACGACCACGTACGCCCAGCCGGAGACCCAGCTGACGAGAGGGAGGGTGTTGGTGTTCGATATTGAGCAATACACGCTGGAAATGATGCAGCAACAGAGGGCGGATGAAGAACAGGGACGAAAGGCGATAGAAGCCGCCGCGGAGGAGGGCAAGGCAGACGAGATCAAGCCCGAGGACAAGCCCGTAGACATCAGCCGCCTCAAGAACGCCAACCTCGAGGATTTCTCAGACGACATCCCCGACGAGCCGGACCAGCCCCAACAGCTCCGGGCGTCCCAGCCAGGCGACGTCCGGCTCCGGCTCGTAGGGCTGCACGAGGAGAGGAAGGCCGTCAACGCGGTGGAGGCCGTCAATAGGAAGCTGGTGGTCGGTGCGGCATACCAGTCGCTCGGGTTCGAGTTGTTGGATGCTCACGAGTTGCTCCAGAACTCATTCGTGTTCACGTGTGTACACACCACCAGTATGGCGACTCTCAAGAGCTTTGTGGCCCTCGGTGACGCGATCGGCTCAGTCTATCTGATGGTGTACAAGGCAGAGAAACAGTACGGCAATAGACTCACCGTGCTAGCCCGCCACCAACTCAAATCGGAGGCCTCGGCGGTCCAGTTCCTTCCCCATGGCGACCTCTTCGTGTCCTCCACAGACCCCAACGGGTCGATCCTAATCAGCCATTTCGACGTCCGCGATCCCATCAAAAGGAACAAGGGCGTGCTGGACATCATATCTGAGATCCACACGCCCTTCAGGATGGGCACGGGGGTGTCCATCACACGACACAGGCAGCGGAACCCAAGGACGAACGGGTTTGGTGACCATCGCTACTTCAACGTTGTGGGCCATCTCGACGGCGCTGTGTCAGCCATATCACCCATCCCACATCGAGAACATCGCTTACTAGAGAGGCTGTCGATGGCAGTCGCCGCCTACCGCGCCCTCGACCGCACTGCCGCTGGGACCAACTTTTATGATGCCCAGCGCCCCCTCCGTACTGCAGGGGCCACCCCGATCGACGTCGCCCGCGCCGAGCCCGAGTTAATGTTGGGCGGCGTCTACCTCCACGAGTTCGCCTTGATGCCCCGCCCGACCCAGGAGATCGTGGCGGGGAAGCTGGGGCTCGGGGTTGACGTGCTGCTGAACGAGATTGCTCTTTATAGGGCCAAGATGACGTCGTTCTGAATGATACCGGGTGTAAATGATCGTTCCTTGGATCTGTCGCAGTTTCATTCGTTCGTTCGATTGATTCAGCGCTGTTGTTGGCTTTACCATTGCAATCCCTTGGCAGGGTAGAGCTGACAACGTTATGCCTACCTTACCTTACCTTACCTTACCTTACCCGCACGCTGGACGAGTCCAATGTAAGTTTCGTATACTCGATTCCGCCCACCTGCATAGGATACCGCATAGACCATAAAAGTGACCCACCATAGTGTCATATCCACCGCCTTCTTGCCATTTATCTCTTCTTCCTCGACTCGATCTTCAGCCCCTCGTTCAGTGCCACCACAACATCCGTGCTGCCGTAGTGCATCCCGGTATCGACGATAGCCTGGTCGCCATCCTGCATCACGTAGGGCCGGGCGGCCCCCTTGATGATCTTCAACATATCCCAAACTAGAAGCTTAGATCCGCATCCAGCGACTATAAACCGCTCCTTGGCATCTGACGCGTCGAAACGAGCGGGTGAGAAATGAATGGCGGCGAGCCCCCCGAGGGCGGCGACGTCTGTTTGTAGAATGCTCAGACGGATGGGCTTTCTTGACTCGCTTGAGATGGGCATTGCCTTCTCGAAGCCGAGCTTGGCCTCGCCCTTCATCTCGGTTTGGACGAGTATGAGATAGGTTTCAGTCGTGGCAACCACCCACTTGCCGTCCTTGGTGACATCGATGCCGATGATGGGGTGACCGAGGCCGGGCAGGTTGGTCTTGGCGCGTTTGTTCATCGCGTTGTACAGTTTGATTTCGCCCTTCTTGGTGCCGATGGCGACGAGTCCAGAGGCTGAAGTAGCGGCGCAGGACAGCTTCATCTTGGTCTGGTAGGTGAATCGTTCAGTATCGACGAGTTTGTTGGCGCCACTAAGCCGGGGGTCCATCAACCAGAACTGGTTCCCGTTGAGACCGCAGAACGCATCCCCAGCGGATCTCTCGTCGTCCTTGTGGCGGTGGAAAACATTATCGATGCTGATGCCCACGTCGTGCACCTTTGCGGCGTACTCCTCGATGACCTTGCCTCTTTCCACGTCCATGACGTACACAGAGTCCCTCTTCTCGCCGACAACGACCATCTTGGCGTCCTGTTGTTGCAGCATCATCTGTTTCGGTGTGATCGCGCGTCCGTTGCCGTCCTTCATGTCCCACACGGCCTTCTGCTCGATCCTCGGTGCTGAGGACGTTGTATAGCCTGACGTACTCCCTGTAGTGACCGCCTCGATGGTGTTTCCATGCGATACGAACGCCATTGGCCTCGACTTGCTCGCTATGACTCCCGTGTTCGCCTCGTGGTCTTCTCCGTGGTATTCCGCCTCGTCCACCATCTCCACGTCCTCATCGCTCCAGCTCATGTCGACGTCTTCATCCTCGAGGCCCTCGTGGGTGTCGTCCATCATGCCCACAAGGTACTCGACCTGTGCGGGCTTGGTCTCTCTCGCCGTGTACCCCGCACGTGCTCTGGCCTCATCGAGGAGGCGTCTGGTGATGCTCTGGTACAAAGCCTCGTAGAGCGCGACGTCCTCGACCTCCAGACCGAGCGCTATGAACTGGCCGGACTCACCTGTGGGGCATAGGAAGCGATACCTCTTGGAGGAGGACTGGAAGCTGCTCATGAGCTCGTCGGTGACGCGGATGATGGTCTGACCGACGTAGTCAGCGTCAGACGAGTTGATGGCGAGATGGAGCCCTGCAGCCCAGCCCTCAATGTCCAAGTCAACGATAGCGGCCGTCACGTTGCTCGCTATCACGACCCACTCCTCCATTTGGGCGTCGTTCGGACCGACGAGGTTGGCACGGCAGCTGACGACGACGGCCTCGCTGCTGATGGCGGGGATAGGGCCCAGGGGCTGCGGGATGGTGAACCCAGCCATCTCGTTGCCCCCAGTCGTGCGCGTCATTGGCATCAACACATGGTCGGCCTGTTGGGGTGTGAGCTCGGGGTCAGCCTCCTGGTCACGCGCAGAGATGAGAGCACGCGCGAGAGATACCTTCAGGGTGTCGTAAAGAGTCTCGTCGTCCTCATCTATCGCAAAGTAGTATGATTTTGACCCGAGGATGAACTGGACACCGACAGAGTGGGTACGCTCGCCGTCAATGAGGGTTGAGAGCGCGACAGACGGGCTGATGTTGAACGAGACCTCAGAGAGCTCGTCATCATCGACATATTCGTCTACGTCCCGAATTATGCTGGCTTTGTAGAGAAACTCTCCAACCTGGTCAACCCTAAATGCACAGCGATTAAAAACTACCTCAGGGTTGTATGGATCACTGAGGTTGTATAGACACCCCTCGAACGTGTCCTCTTTCCGTTTGAAAAACGATTTTACTACTCGGCTAAACATTTTGCCAGAAAAATTGATGAAATTTCCAATGAGCGGTTGGATTGGTCGCATGATACACGGTTATTAGAGCGCGTGCATTGCCACACCGATACGCCAAACATGACATCTGGATGGTATCGAGTTTATAAACCCTTTATAATAATGTGAGTTAAGCGTAGTAGCCTGGGTGCTCTGGGATCCCCTTGAGGCCGAAGCTGGGAGACCAAAGACGAAAGGCATTCGGCGATGGCATCATGAGCCAGGAGGCGGATGCACTCGTGTCGCCGTTGTAAATGGGGTTTATAGAAACGCGTTGGGCAGAGCTGATGACAGGACAACATGGGTCTCCAGGTGCCAAGCATCTCACCAAGCACTCCTAGGCTAGTCAGCCAGGTGCTTGGCTCCTGGGAGCGGAGGCCGACCGAAACTAAACCAACGCCTCGCGGATTTTAGTGAATCGCAAACATCGTTACCCTACCCTACCCTACCATGGGCCGGAGGTCGCTCCACCGCTTGCCCACGGAACACTTGACGACGAGTGGCACCGTGAGCCGCACAGCGCCTTCCATCGCCTGCCGGACCACGAGGGCCGCCTCAGCGACGGCACCTTCAGAAACCTCCCAAATGAGCTCATCGTGCATGTTGAGTAAAAGACAACAGTCAGCAGCGAGCCCTGCGCGTTGGATCTGCTCTTCCGCGAGAAGCGTTGCCGACATCACGACGTCAGCAGCGCTGCCTTGCACAGTTTTGTTTATATTCGTATTTATATTGTATTGACGATTGTCTAGGCAGCATAGTGCTTAAAAGTGACCATTCAACTATTTATCGGGTTTGCAGGACCATTCTGCTGAATGAAAACCAAACTTGTTTTCATTCACTTCTCGGCCTTATCAGGGCTGTGTGCGGCGTTCACGGAAATGCAAAGTGTTAAAGAAGACCTGCGACTTGCAAATATGGAAGCAGAAATGTTATTCCAACTCGAGAACGCTTTGAAAGACGAAATGTCTCTTTTCTCGGTTTGATTTCACTCGTACCGCTAATCTAGAACATTGAGGCGCAGCTATTGGAGAAGTTGGACGCTATTGACCGGGCCCGTTAGGATCATGATCTCCAATCATCCAAATTCATCATTCATGGTTATTTTTTGCTGCCAATGCTGAGCCCGAAACGCCCAGCCTTCCGCCCGAGTAAAATGTGAGACATCACCAACCCATTGAAATAAAGAAAGTTTAGAAACAGTGATTCTCGCTTCCCAACGCCTCACCCGCCCCCTCGCTTCGGGAGCCGCGCCTCAACAGCCGCCTGGGTCTCCAGTACCGCCAACTCGGCCATCAGCTGGGCCACCGTCATCCCGCGGGGCCTGCCGCCCCTGTCAGTGTTGATTTGTACGGCCCGCACTGCCGTCTGACGTCCCCGCACTGAACGATATTCTGTACTGTTTTCTAGCACGCGACAGAGCCGGTTCATCTTCTCCAGGACCTCGTTGACCTCCAGCATGGGTTCAGGGCACGGTATGACCTCTTTCCTCGCCCCCATCGCCCGCCCTAGCCTCTGGTCAGGGGTGGCTTGACGTCCAGAGAGGGGACGGACCGAGGGACGGGTCCCGACAGCCGAGCGGGGACGGACAGGCATGGGGGAGACGGGGATCGTGTGTCTGGTGGCTGTGGAGGGTCGACGGAGAGAGGGTGTGCTGCTCATCGGACGGCGGAGTTGGTGGATGGAATCAGAGACGGTTTTTGGCCTTCGGCCGGGGGTAATCGCCGGTGACGCCCTAAGAAAAGCCACATCTCTGTGGTTTGGTGAAGAAACGAGTGGGACGCGCGGCTTGGATGACATGTGTTTGAGTTCTGCCAAGTTCAATTGGCTTACGAGTCTAATAGTGGATTGAGACAAAAATGATTGGTGTTGCGGGTTCGTATCGCACGGCGGATTGAATTTCTGTCTTCGTCGGGCCATCATTTGGTGTGATTGTCGCGAATCCCGAGCCGCATTCATTCATTTTTCATTTACAGTATTAGAAGACGGTAAACAAGGGTTCCATCGGTTAGCGCATCACATGGTGGGCGTTATGAACCTCTTCGTCTTCACACTATTAAAAAAATGTGGGCTAAAATCTCAAAAAAGCACAGGTGTTCAAGAGTGATCGAAAGCAACCAACCCTCGCTGCGCTAACCAGAGGCCCGTATGGCATCAATCTCGGCCCTGAGTCCGTCGATCGTGTCAGCCATCTGGCGATGCTCGGCCTCGCGGGCCGTCTCGAGCTCAGAGATGCGCTCCTCGGTGGCGCGCGCCTCTGCGTTGAGTAGCGAGGCCTCGCGGGTGTTGTGCGCGATTGCTTCCTTGATGCGGTCGGCAAGCTGCTCTTTCCTGTACTCGCAGTTGATGATTTTCATCCGGAAGCTCTCAATCAGGGCTGTTAGTTGGACTTCCTGCGCTTCTGTGATGGTGTCCACACTTTTGGGGTCTCTGAAGAGCACAGCAAGATCGGGAAACTGCTCATGAGGTGTTAGCGGCTGAAACTTGCCCGTAGCGGACGGAATCTCATCAGAAACATCGGAAATGCCCTCGCGATCCAACAGCGCCTGTACTTTGGCCATCATCCCCGGCTGGTGGACCTCATTGTCCGTCAACAACGAAAAGAGAGACATTGTACAACTCTAAACTTTATGATAATGATTGTGAATGCCCGGCACGACTCACACGGGACGTCCCATAATCACGTGGCCGCATACGACGTCCCCCAGCTCCGCGACGTCCGGCATGAACCCCCAGCGCTCGAACCCGGCGCGTTCCATCAGACGAAGACTAGGTGTGTTCACTTCAAGGATGAGGCTGAATAACACACGTATCCCGAGGTCACGCGCCTCAGTGAGAGCGTGAGCAATGAGCCGGGTGGCGATACCCCGCCCCCAGTGGCGCTTGCCGACATAGTAGGAGATCTCGCAGGCCTTGCTAAGCGCTGCTCGTCCTGGGCGGTAAGCACTCAAACTGCACCATCCAGCGACCTCGCCAGTCTCTTTAACCATCACCCACAGTGGATGTTGCAGCGGCTCGCCGTTGGTTGATGTGTGTTCAGCAAACCATTGCTCTCGAGAAGCCACCGTCACGTGTTCAAGATCAGCGGTAGCGGACTTCATGTCCACAGCCTCATTATAGATGGATACGATGGGTTCCAAGTCCCCAACGCGGGCTAGGCGGATACTAAATTCGTCTGCCATTTTCACATTGAAAACTATACAGGATACCTTGCCTCAACCAGGACTTGACTCAAGGGACAAACATGCAACGGGCTAGTAAGACAATATGATGCGGCGACTGTAGCATATGAAGCCCAGGACGCATGCCTGGTCGTCTGGGAAAGGCACAGGAAGTATTCGCGGACCAAACGATCCAGTAGATCAGAACGTGACCAAGTTTCACATGCACTTGGACGGTCCGCTAATGATGGCTACCAGATTGGTCGTGATGGTGCACGGGGTTGAGAAGCGTGCTCTGATTTGACTTTTCTTGACGTTTGGTGTGATTACCTTGATGATCGTGTGGGCGGGGGCTAGGCGTGTGTTGCATCGCGCCAAGGCCCGAGCCGATGCGGTCGTGTAATGATGTGGTTTTATTTCTTTGTAAAGTTTGCGCTGTCATCAGTGGAATGATTCACTCTAAATAGCCACCCGACCGCGTTGAATGGGGCCGGTGCGGCGATCTAGGGGTGGACGACGAGAGAGCAATTGCCGGACTTGTTCGGTTCATAAGTCAACGGGAAATGACGTCGGAAACCGAGCCAAACTCAACCCAAACCGCACCACTGACAGCTGATTCTGAGATCACTGTCCGCCAGCTGCAGACGCACATGGCAGATGCCCGCGATGCGCTTCACGACGTGAGCCAGATCAAAACAGAGCTGGACACGCTCTCCAGCCGGTGCGTGCTCGCCGAGAAGAAGCTGGCCAAGTCCATCACGGCGAT
>PPCM01001380.1_pt1 | contig 11320 bp, 8 predicted proteins | sample 1555541 | NCBI WGS metagenome assembly PPCM01 (sample SAMN05284479, study PRJNA326546) | Marine sediment metagenome, whole genome shotgun sequencing project. | isolation source: marine sediment | place: Germany: Wadden Sea | collected 2012-09-05 | reverse complement strand
GGTGTTCGCCCAGTGGGTCGTCGCCTTCACGACGCGGTCCCAGGCCTTCGTGTCGTCCCTGGCTGGGTCAAGACACTTCATTGTGGCGCTAGCCCGCCTCGGCATCTTCAGGACGGGCCACTCGACCGACATTGCCATACAACATATAGTGACTGGGATCCTGAGTGACCCGACCGCCGAACCCACCCCCGAGGCGGTCTTCCCCTCGGTCGACGCCTTCTGCCGCCTCATGGTCCACCTCATGTGCCATATCCCAGATAGCGGCGGCCATACGGTCTCCCCCAGGGTCACGCTACTCGCTAGAGTCATGACCGCCGCCTGCAAGAGGTTGTCGCGGGCCCACGAGGACCAGACCGCCGTCTTCGGGCACCGCCCCTTCCTGCGTCTCTTCCAGGCCCTCTTCACGGACTGCCTATCCCCCCACCCCGCGCTCCTCGGCCTCAGGGAGCAGCTGCTGTTCACCTTCAGCAACCTCTACCACAACCTGGAGCCCGCCCGATTCCCGGGCTTCGTGTTCGCCTGGACCCAGCTCATCGCCGACCCCCTCTTCATGGCCCAGTTCCTCGTCAGTAATGAGCCCAAGCGGTCCGGCTACTTCAAGCGACTCCTCGTCGACCTGCTCCGTTTCCTGGCCGGGCCTCTCCGGGCTCTCAACATGACTGACCCCATCCGGTCGCTGTACAAGGCCACCCTTCGCATGATGCTGGTCATCCATCACGACGCCCCCGAGTTCCTCGTGACCCACCACTTCTCCCTGTGCAACGCCGTGCCGCCCGTCGCCATCCAGCTCCGGAACCTGATCCTGTCGTCCTACCCTTCGGGCACACCGCTCTCCAACCCACTGAAGCAGACGGTGGACCTGGACGCCATGCCCGACCTCCGCCCCCCCCCATGCCGACCGGCGCCAACCACGTCCAGCACCTGCACCAGGCCAAGATCAAGCCCATCGTGGACGACGCCATCGTCCGCGGCGTGCAGGACGGGCCCCGCATCGCCACGCTGCTGCAGGCGATGGTCAACCCCGACAACGCCGTCCGGGGCGGGACCCGCTTCAACGTCGCCGTCATCCACGCGGTCGTCCTCCATTGCGGCGTGTTAATGACGGGTGACGGTGACCGGCAGGCGATGGAGCAGCGTGTGGTGCGGCTCCTGGGCACCCTGAACGATAAGACCGACGACGAGGGAAGATACATCATCAACTCGTCGGCAGTCAACCAGCTCCGGTACCCCAACACCCACACGGCGGCCTTCAGACGTGTCATACTCGCCATGTTCCGGCGGATGTCGGCCTATGACCACAAGGAGTCCGTCGTCCGCGTCATGCTCGAGAGACTCATAGTCAACCGCCCGCACCCGTGGGGGCTGCTGGTGACGTTCATCGAGCTCCTGTGCAACGAGCAGTACCGGCTGTGGGAGTGCCCCTTCGCTATGGAGTACTCGAAGGTGCGGGAGACCATGACACTCCTCCGCCAGCAATACCACGACAACAGAAAGAAGTAATGTAAATAGCATGTACAGGGTGAGGGGGAGCGTGGTGTCAAAAAGTAATGTAAATAGCAGGCACAAGCCGTGTGACGTTGGTTTATATAAGATGGTTTATATATTTCAAAAATGGTCTAGTGATGATGCTTAACCAACTAAACATTTCCTATGTTACTGATTAGGCTGCATATTTCACATTGTATTTTCGCGATTGATGTCGGATATGTACACCGAAATCATCGAAAAACTCCAGTCATTCGTCGAGGAATCCTCCGAAAAGACGTATGTAACCATTTTGCACCTTTATCCAGGGAGAGCAAGTTCAACCCGCTTGTTTTCGCTCTTGACGAGCTGACGGACGAGCTGCGGAGCGGGGAAGACTTCACTGAGGTCGCTTCTGACGTGTTTTCAATCCTCTGTGACATTCTGAAGTACGTCAACTGGGGCCTGCGCCAGACCGCCGCGTATGCGCTCGGCTACGTTGCCCAGTTTGTCAATGCCGACGACAAGCCCGTTCTCATTGACCTCCTCGTCAGCCTGCAGGCCGACGACAAGCGTGAGGTGCGTGACGCCGCCGCCGAGTCCCTTGGGATGGCTCTCCAGGATGCTAACGTCGTTGCCTCCGTCGAGGCCGCGCTCCTTACCCGCCTTGTAGAGGGTGAGCATTGGGAGCACCTTGAGGGCGCGTTGATGGCAGCTGGACGCTTCATGGCCCGCTGCAGGGACCGTGCGGACGCCGTGTCTGCTGCCGTGTGCTCTCTGTCCACTTCCTCCAAGTACGGCTTCTACTCGGACTACATCCGCTTCCAAGTCTTCCGTGCTCTCGATCGTTGGGTGCGTGCCGCCCATCCCGACCCCACTGTCGGCCCCCTCACCCCCACTGTGCTCGCCGGCATGACTGACGGTGCCATCAACGTCCGTCGGGCGGCTGCTACTGTGTGGGCCGGCGTCATGGGCCTCAAGGAGTATGGGGCCACAGCCCTTACACGCACGGCTGAGGGACTAACCACGGGTAGCTGGGAGATGCGTCAATCCTTCTCCCTCGCCGTTGAGAAGACTGCACCCCACACCCCGGGCAACGCGGTGGAGACCGTCACAGCTGCCCTCAACAAGGCCATAGACCTCAACACAGACGACTCCGACACGTGCCAGGCCTCCGCCGCCGCCATCAAGGCTCTAGCCCGCCTCACCGTCACCGCCGCCCCCACCCCGACCAGTGTCAGAGCTCTGGCCGACACCGTGATCGCCTCGCTCAAGTCCCACCAGCCCTGGCTCCTTGACGCGGGGTGCATCGCCGTCCAGTATATGACGCGGCACCAGGCCATCCCCGCCACGCCCCCCGCATCCCTGGAGGCCATGCTTGTCCTGGTCCATCGGGTACGGCACCACCCATCGCTTCCCATCAGAACAGCCGCACACTCATCCTTCATCAGCCTGGCGTCGGCCATGACGGGCCAGCCCCTGACTCACTGCACCGTCGACACCGTGTGGACGGCCTCCAGAGCCGCCCTCTTCCACACCTTGATGCGGGACATCGAGACGGGCACCAACGACTCCTACGAGGCCACACACGCGGCCTACGCCTCCATCATCGCCGCCCTCGATGCCCAGGACATCTCCAACCCCATGACCGGCCTCGCTGATGACATGTTCGCCGCCTTCACCGCCACCACTGAAGGCACCGCCAGCATTCGCCGGGCCCGCGCCCTCGACGTCCTCACCGCTCTCGGGGCTGATGCCTGGGCCGAGCTCGATGACCACTACGACGAGATCGTAGATGCTGCCATGGACTTTGATGACGACGAGCTGTCGGCCGCCGCCCTCCGACTCCTGGGCACAATTGGCGGCGACGACGCCATCCTCGCTGCCCACCAGTCCGACCTGGCGCCTATCCTTTATTCGATGCAGTTCGGGCCCTCGGACAAGTCTCGGTCGGCGGCCTTCATGTCAGCGGCCAAGATCATCGGCAACCCCCAACTGGCCTGGGACACCGAGCACCTCTCCGTTGACGGGACGATCGCCGCCTGGGCCGCCCGTCTGTCCGCCACGGTGTCCCTGGACATCGACGTCGACCCAGCGATGTTGAGGGGCTTCATGGTGATGGGCCTGCTGAGATACCTGTCGCAGCTCTTCCCAGTGACCGAGCCCGGGCCCGTCCTCATCCCCCAGGAGATCCCCGACGTCGACGAGCTCATCATCACCGAGGACACCGCTACCGCCATCGCCCACCAACTGGCACGTGTCGTGTGTTCGGCGGACGACGAGGAGGCCCACACGGCCGCTGTGGCCGCCGCCGCCATCATGGTGGACCGCTCCCCGTCCGGCAAGGCTGTAGGCCTCCGCACCTCCGCCCCGCTCGCTGCCCGGGCCGCCGCCTTGGCCACAGAGGCCGAGTGGGACGTCGATGTCGACTTTGACGATGACGAGCCCGAGGCCGACCCCATCGCCGTCGAGGAGGAGGACAAGGAGTACACCGAGGACGATGCACCCGCCACCGTCATCGGTAAGGCCCTGCTGCTGGCCCTGGCCGCCACCGGAGACGAGGTGCGGTCCTTGATGCCGCTGAGAGAGTTCCCCCTGGAACACGACGCCGCGGCCACCCGTGTCGACGCTGAGCTCTTCACCGAGGTCCACACGGAGCCCATGGTTGACGATGATGCGGATATGTGGGCCCTGCACCAACTCCGGCCCTTGATAGCCCTCGCCACCGTCCCCCGCTTCGTCGCACTCTACCACCTCCTGGCTCACGCCGAGGGCATCTCAGACGTCTCCACCGTGCAGATGCCAGAGGACCTCGCCGAGCGTCCCACCGCCGAGGTCGTTCTTGAGGCGCGCGCCCTGGCCGCCGCCATCCGTCTGGACCCCACCGAGCTGCCCCTCCAGAGCACCCGGCAGCACGTCCACCCGATGGCCGCCACCCTCCTCACCAGACTGCCCGGTGCCGACCCCGACACGCGTGACGCCGTGCTGGAGGCCCTGGGAGACATTCTCCCTTTCTCCATCCATGAACCCGCCGAGATCGTCGACATGATCGCCCCCGTCCAGCAGTACCTGACCCGCGCCCACCGCAGAGCCACCCGCCCCACCGCCGCCCTCGCCGCGCGCGTGTTCGCGTCTGTGTGCTGGGACCGCGAGTCCTGGGCCGTCGTTGGCCGCTTCGTGGCGACGTTCATCGAGGACGACGACATCCCCGAGGAGGCCAAGCTGCCCATCATGCCCGCGCTCGTTACCGGTCTGTGCGAGGTGATGGGCACCAACGGCCGCTTGACGCTGCCGATGCCAGCCATCCTCGATGAGGACGATGCCCGCGTCAACGAGTCCTTCACACAAGAGGGCGTCGACTACGCCAAGGCCAAGGAGTAAATTCGGATGATTTGGGGTCTGTGCAGTGTGTCAGGCCGTCTTGGTAGGCAAATCAAAAACAAATTCAAAGCCCCAAATGAAGGTTATTCTCGCGTCACCGCTACCTGTTGCAGCCGAAGTCCTCAAGAAGGCGTGCGGCAACATCGATATCCGCACGGTGAGCCCTTCGGCGATCACTGGGCCACTCGAGACGGACGTTCTCATCACGACAACCCCCACACAGCCGCTGCTGGACGCGACGAAGTGCAGGCTCCTGTGCATTCCTTACGCAGGGATCGACAAACATTTCCCCGTCCTCCGTGCAGCTGCTCAAGCCCGCCCCGACCTTCAGATAACCAATATGCACTCGAACGCCCCGCTTGTCGCCCAGCACGCCATGGCCATGCTCCTCAGCCTCACCAACCAGATCATACCGTACGATAGGTCCCTCCGTCGCGGCGAGTGGCGGCCCAACGACCCCCTTCCCGGCCATGTCAGCTCGGCTGTCGACGGTCAGTGGCTTGGGCCGAGCACCATCCTTGGCAATGACATGACGGTTGGGCTACTTGGGTCCGGGGCGATTGGGGCAGCGCTGGCCCCCATGTTGGCCGGTTTTGGCGTCCGCGTGGTGCACTACACTCAGCACCCAGACCCGTCCGACCCTGCCCAGTTCGGACCGGACACGCTAGACAAGTTTATGGACGCCGCAGACGCCGTGATTTCGACGTTGCCCAAAACCCCCGCCACCTGCAGATTGATCACCGCAGAACACCTGGCCCGGCTTGGCCCGGCTGGGTTGGTAGTGATTGTCGGCCGGGCGGCACCGTTTGTGGAGGACGACCTCTACTCCGCTCTGGTGTCTCGGACGATTCGTGGGGCCGCGCTGGATGTGTGGTGGTCTGAGCCCGATGCCTCGGCTGCTAACCATGACGACGTGCGACCCTTCACCCGGCCGTGGAACACGCTTGGTAACGTGGTGCTGTCCCCCCACCGTGGCTGGTTGCCGTTCAGGGAGAGTATGGGGCAGGAGTGGTACTGGAAGCCGCTGGCCGACAATGTCAGGAGGCTCGAGCAAGGGCTGCCGCTGAATAACGTCGTGAGCCTCGACGATGGGTATTAGATAAAGATAGGGTTAGGGCGTCGCTGTTCGCTGGTCTGAGGCATTCGGATGCCCTTCTCCCGACCTCGGAATGTAAAGCGGGGATCAAAGAAAAGTCACTTAGATGGGCAAGACAGGCGTTAGCAGCACATTAGTGGGCCCAAGCATGGCGAATAGCCGTTTCGCGAAGAAGGTGAAGCTCCAGTACCGCGAGAGTGTGTCATGCGAGACGGACAACGGAAAACGAGCCCATACGCTCGCTCTGACGGACAAATACTGCCAGAAGTTTGACTATGACCCATCAGAGGTCGAGAAATACGCGGGTGTTGACTGGGAGGAGCCCATGGCGGTCCCACAGGAGAACGACGACGCCGCTCAGATTCAGAGCGAGCTGGACAAGCTGCGGGCTGAGCGGGAGGCGCGCGAGGCGGCGGCCAGCGACGGCGAGGCGGCTGAGGACGACGGGCCCGAGCCGAGCCGGTCATGGTTGGACAGTGCCGTTTTTGGGTAAGGGATATAATCTCACCACCGAGTAGCCATTGAGGCAACCATGGATGTCCCACGTTGATATCCTATCTCACCCACATTTTGTCGGCCGAGAATTAGGTCCGGCAATGTGTGATTTCTGATCACGGGGCAGGTCAATCAATAAGAAATCCAATCTCGACATCCGATTACCCAAAAAAAAGTGGGGCTTGTTGTGCCGGAAAGGCAGCAACGTACCCGTATTGCCGTCCAATAGACCATTCATAAAATTTCGACTTTATTGTTTCTTGTCGCCGCTCGACTGCAAGACTGTATCGAGGCCGGATGGATCCGGTACAGACAACACGCGACATGGTGCCTGTAATAGAGATTCCTAAGCGATCACAGCTTGCATATGGACACTCGCCGACATTTGAGACTTGCACTGTGAGCCGAACCGAGTTCTCCGAGGCTATCTCGGTGACCAATTCATCCTACACGTCATCCGACGAGGAATATGACGACAGAGACGCCCATGACCAGCAGCTGGATGTGGAGGTCTTTCTGATGTCGCGCCGCCGCGAGCTGCACGTGATGTTCATATGCAGTATTTTGCAGATCATCGCGGGGGCCACATCGCTTCTTATGGGCATCATAGCGGCAGCGTTCTTCGGGCTAGCGAACTTCATGGCGTACGGGATGTATCTCGTGTATGGGGCCGTAGTGCTCCCTGCTGTGGCGACCATAATCGGAACCGTCGTCCTTAAGGATCACGCCGTGCCGCTCGTGTTGCTGTCCATCGCGAGCACCGTGTTCCACAGCGTCACCAGCGTGGTGCTTTCAGCATTTCTGTCACTGTACATCACGGCGACATCCACGCTCCTCCAGATTATGAGTGACAGCACATCAGCATTGGAAGACGGTGCGTCGGGCCCCAAACCATGGATGTTCAACCACGCGTACCTCAACTCGACGTGTGTCCTGCTGGGGGCCTACTGCCTCATACACCTGTTCTCCGCCACACCTTCCACTCACTTCGCCGCCAAAGTATGCCCCACCCCACCCCAACCCCGCCTTACCCAGTACCTGCACCAATATGTGTACATCCGGCGTCGGGACAGGGTCGACCAGGCCGTCCTCCGGGGGCTGATGCGGGACATCAACGGGACCGATGGGACCTCGGAGATGGGGTTCAGTACGGCCCCGACATCCCCGAGGCTCACGATGGACGGCAGCACGGGGAGCATCCAGACGTCTCCCAGACTGCCAGTCGTGTCACTCAGCCCCAGGTTGCCCGATTGACGAGGCCACGCGGACCAAGCTGTCAAAATCAACGAAAATGAACTGTGAGGGAAGTGACAGAGGAGGGTCACGGGCCGGGCACTGCGGGTCCACTGTGCAGCCTTCATAAAATGATTGGTCTCGATTTGTACATAATCGCACAAAATCTTCGGATTTCAGATGTCGGCGATCAAATATGCGCAGTGCATACCTCGTTAGCGTATTCATTCGACTTTTGGACATAACCTCGTATCTCGTTGGCGTATGGAATCTCGCCCGTTGTACTGTTTATAGCTCAAAAATTAGTCAAAGTCGCAAGTGTCAGTTCAATATGAGCTCCACTCCCATATACGCTGCGCTACTTTGCTGCCTTGCAGTTGCGCTGTGCACGACTGGCACGAATGTGTGGAAGACTGACTACTGGCCCACGCACAAATTCATGGACAAAGGCTGGAAGGAGGTGACCGTTCCCAAGAACACGTACATGGTCTTTGGCATTGAGGCGCCGTCTTCCAAGGCTGCGCGCATCGACGTTACCGCGATATCCGGTGATGCGATTGTTTCGTGGCTGTCCACCGCTGTGCCCTTTGAAAGCATCATCGACATGGCTTCCGACCAGGAGACCGTCCCCAAGGGCCAGACCAAGATGTATCACTTCTCCCCGCCCCGTTTCAACGACCCCGGTGCTTTGACCACGGGTTATGTGGTTGTCACCGCCCCAGCCCACGTGGATCATGTGAAGATCAAGTTCCGTGCGGACCTCGTCGCCGTGAGCGTGGTGCACTTCTCCGAAAGCCAGACCAAGAGCGTGAAAGTGTCCATCGGCGACGGTGACAACACCTCGGACGTTGGCTACTTCGCCATTGTCATTGACAAGAACGCCGATCTCGCCCGCCATGTCCAGCTGACGTTCCCTGCTGACCAGAACATCCTCAACAACGTCAAGCTCAGCGACTACGACGCGCGTCTGTCCGTGGCGTTCACCGTCACCGAGAACCCCTACCACCTGGATCTGTGGCCCGACTCCGAGATGATCTTCGGCCGCATCGAGAACAACCCCAACAAGGACATCACCGTCCAGATCAAGATGTCGTTCACCACGCCCGCCCAGATCGTGACGCTGGCCCCCAACACGCCGACCACCATCAAGTTCGACACGTACGACGAGTTCTTTGTCCGCATCGACGTCCCTGATGACGGGCACGGCTCCGAGCTCTTCACATCGTACGCGTTCCTCCAGTTCAGCGACCTCACCTTCGCCAACGCCGTGGCCTACTCCTTCACGCGCTGTGTCCCCTCGGATAACGCTGCGAACGGGCAATGCACGACGCTGCTACCCTATCCCACCGACAAGCCCGACCTCATCCCCACCAAGGCCATGACAGTGGCCCTCGACGGCTCCAAGCGGAACCACGAGCCCCTGGAGACCGGGCTGTACTGGCTGCACCTGATCGACCGTTCCCCCGCCCTGCTGGACGTCGAGCTGTCCGTCGAGGTCGTGTTCGACGTGTGTGACCTCCACAAGGCCGGCCCTACGTGCAATCTGCCCATCATCCCCCTCGATATGAAGGATTCCGCCGCCGCCCACATCACTCCCGCCAACGATCAGGCCGCTATGGTCTACCACCTCAAGTACAACCCCACTCACAAGGCCAGCATCAACCTGTACTTCCTGCTCGACCCCACTAAGCCCGACCCCTTCAACCTGGGTGACTTCGCCGACTTCGTCATCGCCCGCTACCCCCTGGACGTCCCCGACCCCGAGGGCACGTACCCCGGGCTCTTCAAGTCCGTCAGACTCGAGCAGGGCACCACAGACAAGGAGATCACCATCGTGCCGTACGACTTCACGTATGGCCACGACGGCGACATCTTTATCACCGTCTTCACGACCGTCCCCATCGACTTCAAGTCCATAGCCAACTACCAGCTAGACTGCCACGGCCACGGCCAGGTCGACACCGATGTCGGCAACTGCCAGTGCCACAGCGGGTATTCCCCCAAGTTCGACTGCGGCATGATCCAGACCAACCGCCACGAGCTCGAGACCAACGGCACCACCACCTTCACCGTCCAGCCCGGAGACACCGTGGTCACCGAGTTCGCCGCTAACCCCCGTGGTAAGCCCGTCAACCTCGAGGTCAGCACCAAGCAGCACATCTCGGCCCTAGCCCGAGGCGTGCTCCTCCGCCGCATCGACTACCTGGGCCTCGACGAGGCCATGCACGCCGGCTCCTTCCGCACATCGCCCGACGACACCATCCGCTACCTCCTGCCCACTCCCCAGGCCCCGGGCCTCCCCGACCATCCGAAGGACGTCCATTACCGCCTCGAGATGTCCAACTACGGCCTCGACGAGCCCTGCACCTTCATCGTCCAGCCCCTCATCGACGTCGACCACACCCCCACGGCGCGCGGCCTCTTCGGGCTAGTCGTGGAGTTCATCACCTTCGTCGTGCTACCCTTCACCGCCCTCATGATCGTCGGGGGCGTCGTCTTCGTGTTCGTCGCTGGCATCGTCGCCGTCGCCTTCATCTACGTTACCGGCTTCTACAAGCACATCTTCGCGTTCCTCGCCGAGCAGCTCAACGCCCTCAAGGAGGGCCGCGAGGGTGGCGCCGGGGATGTTGACGATGAGTACGTTCCTCTCACGACCGGCGACGACGAGCCTACAGTCGCGTTCCAGGCCGCCAGCAACGAGTTTGACAGCCTCCTGTAGATGGAGCTTAAGTAAATGTGTACATGGAGGTGAAGTGCGGTCAGAAACAAGAATATATCAAATACGATTTATAACACAATTCAATTCCGCAGTGGTTCTTATTCATTGCGGTTGCTAGGGTATGTTAACGGCAATTCCACCCCTTTTCCTTTCAGGAGTTTTGACGAATTTTTAGAAACACGTCAACGAAATGGCGCTTCCTAAGCAGGAGGCGACGATGATCTTGGAGGAACTGTACAGAACACCGACAAAACGGGCGGGTCCCGGCAATTCCGGCGAGTCGCGGGCCGCGCTAGCCGAGATGTCGACTCCGGCGCTCTCAATGAGGCTGCGGGAGGTGGAAAACGAGGCCAACCGGCCCGCGCGCCGGTCGGTGCACTTCACAATGAACGCGAGTCTGAAGGAGCGTCTGGCGGACACACGCGTCCCGCAGACGCTGTCAGCCCGCATTGCCAAGGTCGACCAGGAGATGTCGCGGCGCTTCAGCATGCGGGACGCCGAGGACGAGACGCCCAGCGACGTGCAGGATGCGCTGAGCCGCATGGACCAGCCGTCGGAGCCGCTCCCGCCGGACACGTTCTACGAGCGGAAGATTCGCCACCTTCGCAACTTCATCGCCAAGCACGGGCCCGAGGTCGGCATCGACCCCGAGCCCATCCTGCACCGACGCACCGAGACGGACCTGATCACCAAGTTCTCGATGACGCGGACGCTCGGGTCGTACGAGACGCGCGCCATCGGGCAGACGGTGAAGGACTCGTTCCTGCGGTCCCGCGCGGGCACCGTGAAGCACAACAAGCGGCCCACCGAGCGCGAGGAGGTCGTCCACTACCGGCTGCGGGGGACCGAGCCCGAGCCGGTGCCCGAGGGCCCGCGGCTCAGCGTGTTCCACCCAATGTTCACCAATATGGACAACAAGCGGTGAGACTGGG
>PPCM01001379.1_pt1 | contig 11320 bp, 6 predicted proteins | sample 1555541 | NCBI WGS metagenome assembly PPCM01 (sample SAMN05284479, study PRJNA326546) | Marine sediment metagenome, whole genome shotgun sequencing project. | isolation source: marine sediment | place: Germany: Wadden Sea | collected 2012-09-05 | reverse complement strand
TCTTAGTTTTAAAATTGAATATTACTTGATTGCTCGAGGCTGGTAAATAGTCTTCATTTAGTTTAGTAAGGTCAAATTCTCCTAATACTCCAAAATCAAATAGTTGATGTATTACTCCTGGTATCAACTCATTAGTTTTATAAGAGTAAATCGTAAGTATTACATCAGGATATTCTTCTCTTAGCCATGAAGATAACTCAATAGTGTAATCTTGATTGAACTTTGCTAATGGTTCTCCACCCAAGAATGCTACATGAAGATTTTTATGAAGATTCATAAACAATGATATTTGTCTTCTTAACTTACTTTTTGCCATTTCGATATCAATAATTTCTTCACTAAAAGGCTGAAGTTCGTTATTATGACAACCATAACATTTAACTTCTTTATCACAACCCTGTAAAAATACTGATATTGCTGGTCTACCCAGTCCATTTCTAGTTGAATAATCAATATAATATCTCATGATTCCTCCCATATAAAAAACGCCTACCACGGTAGACGAAAAAACACAAAAAGTGCAATCTCATCACCATCCTCGTGGGTCAAAACAATCTTCTAATAAGCAGGTATCTGACTCGAATTAATCTTACAGTGGCGGGACCGTCTCAGTTTCTAACTGAATTCCCTTTTAAGCATAAGCACTCATTAGTATTCAATTTCCTTAATATAAGTATATCCTACTGAAGGATAATTACAAGTCTAAACAGCAATTTGAAATCACGATTATGATAAGGATTTTTTATAGTACAAATAACAAAAATAATTCCATTCCCATCTTTTGCTAATTACTAATTCCTTCAACAATACTAGAACTAAAAAAAGAGCATAGATTTTATAATCTACACTCTCATTTATAGTACTCTGTTAGGGAGTCAGTTAGCTGACCCCTAAGTTATTTTAAATGTGCGAACACATCCTCAATTAATTCGTCATCAATTTCGATATCAAAATCATCTTCTGTTTCCACTACTTCAATTTCTACTTGTTGGTACAACTTAGTACCAGTTCCAGCAGGAATTAACTTACCGATAATTACATTCTCTTTAAGACCTTCTAAGTAGTCAATCTTACCCTTGATCGCAGCATCTGTAAGAACTCTTGTAGTTTCTTGGAATGATGCAGCAGATAAGAATGAATCCGTTTCAAGAGACGCTTTAGTAATACCTAATAACACAGGTTGTGCAATTGCTGGTACTCCACCACGTAATAATACCTCTTTATTCTTAGCAGTAAACTTAGCTAATTCAATTAAAGTTCCTGGTAAGAAATCAGTGTTACCTTCTTCAACGATTCGAACTCTACTTGTCATACGACGAGCCATAACTTCGATATGTTTATCGTTGATCTCAATCCCTTGGGCACGATATACTTTTTGGATTTCTTTCACGATGTAATTTTGAACAGTTTTAACATCAGTCACGCGAAGTAACTCTTTAGGATCAATATTTCCGATAGTAAGTTTCTGACCGTAAGTTACGTCATCACCAACATCTACACGTCTTCTTGCTCCATAAGCTGTTAAATATGATTTTTCTTCTAAATCGTTCTTTACGATAATTTCATAACGACCTTCTAGGTCATTAATCTCACTTACTTTACCTTCGATTTCAGAAATTACGGCACGACCTTTTGGGTTACGTCCCTCAAATAACTCCTGTACACGTGGAAGACCTTGAGTGATGTCGACTGAAGTTGCAACCCCACCGGTATGGAAGTTACGCATCGTTAACTGTGTACCAGGCTCACCGATTGATTGGGCAGCCATAACACCTACAGCTTCACCAAACTCAGTTAACTCACCAGTTGCAAGGTTTCTACCGTAACATTTACGACAAATTCCTCTTTTAGCTTCACAAGTAAGTACACTTCGAATCTCAAATTCTTCAATTCCAGAATCACAAAGTTCTCTAGCGATAACTTCATCAATTAATGTTCCTCTTTCAATAAGAAGTTCATTTGTTTCTGGATTTAAGTAAGTTTTATTAATATAACGTCCAACTAAACGTTCATATAATGGTTCGATAATTTTACCATCTTTAGTATCGATAATATCCGATACGATAACTCCATTATCAGTTCCACAGTCTTCTTCGTTAACAATTACATCTTGAGCAACGTCAACAAGACGACGTGTTAAGTAACCTGAATCGGCAGTTTTTAAGGCCGTATCTGCTAAACCTTTACGAGCACCATGTGACGAGATAAAGAACTCAGACACTGACAGACCCTCAGTAAATGAAGATTTGATTGGGATCTCAATAGGTTCACCAGTTGGCTTAGCCATAAGACCACGCATACCAGCTAACTGACCAAAGTTCGAAATGTTACCACGGGCACCAGAGTCCATCATCATAAAGATTGAGTTATGTTTATGATCACGATCTAAGATAGCACTTAATTGGTCGTAAATAACCTCTTTAGTATCATTCCAAATTCCGATTACTTTTTTATAACGTTCTTCATCAGTAATTAAACCACGGTTATACTGACGAGTTACTAATTGAACTTTATCATCACTTTCAGCAATGATTTCATTTTTACCTTCAAGTGTAACAACATCACTAGCTGATACAGTCATACCAGCAACAGTTGAATACTTGAATCCTAAGTCTTTTAAGTCATCTAGCATTCTAGAAGTTTCAGTAGTTCTAAATCTAGCGAACACCTCAGAAATGATTAACTCTAAAGTCTTTTTCTTGAATGGAGCATTAACTTTTCTATCCTTGATGATAGCACGAATATCGCTACCGTATGGCACAAAGTTATGATCCGCTGTTTTTACTTGAATATTATCAAGAGTAGGTTCATTAACATATGGGAACTCATCACTTAGAATTCCGTTGAAAATTAACTTACCAACTGTTGTTAATAAATACGAGTTATTTTGCTCATCTGTAAATGTTTTGTTGTTCAAAACTCTTGCAGGTATAGCAATTCTTGTATGAAGGTGAATAATATCATTTTGCATAGCTAAGATTGCATCATCAACATTTGCATAAACATTACCTTCATTTTCAAGATCAGATTTTTCCATTGTTAAGTAGTAGTTACCAAGTACCATATCCTGAGATGGTGTAACGATTGGTTTTCCATCTTTTGGATTTAAGATATTGTTAGCTGCTAGCATTAACACTCTTGCTTCAGCTTGCGCTTCTAAACTCAATGGTACATGGACAGCCATTTGGTCCCCATCGAAATCGGCATTAAATGCTGGTGTTACAAGTGGATGTAATCTGATTGCACGACCATCAATTAACTTAGGTTCAAACGCTTGAATACCAAGTCTATGAAGCGTAGGGGCACGGTTTAATAATACTGGATGTTCTACAATAACATCTTCAACAATATCCCATACACAATCATCTTGCTGATCGATTAATCGTTTAGCACTCTTAATATTATGAGTGATTTCACGATTAACTAACTCTTTAATTACTTTTGGTTTAAATAACTCAAGAGCCATTTCTTTTGGTAATCCACATTGATACATTTTCAATTCAGGACCAACTACGATTACTGAACGTCCAGAGTAGTCAACACGTTTACCAAGTAAGTTTTGACGGAAACGACCTTGTTTACCCTTTAACATATGTGCTAAAGATTTTAAAGGACGGCTTCCTGCACCAGTAACTGGACGTCCACGACGACCATTATCAATTAAAGCATCTACAGCTTCTTGAAGCATACGCTTTTCGTTTTGAACGATAATTGATGGTGCATGTAAATCTAATAATTTCTTAAGACGGTTATTACGATTAATAACACGACGGTATAAGTCATTTAAGTCACTTGTTGCAAAACGACCTCCATCTAACTGAATCATTGGACGTAATTCAGGTGGAATAATAGGTAGTACATCTAATACCATCCATTCAGGTCTGTTACCTGACTTAACAAAAGCATCAATTACTTCTAAACGTTTTAATAAACGAGAACGCTTTTGTCCATGGCTTGATTTAATTGCAACTTCAATTTCTGACTTTTCCTGCTCTAATTCGATAGCAGCAAGTAAAGTTTTGATTGCCTCAGCACCTTGACCTACCTTGAATAAACCAGGATATTTCTGGCGGTAAGCACGGTACTCGCGGTCAGACAGTAATTGTTTCTTCTCAAGTGGAGTACTTCCTGGGTCAGTTACAACGTAACTAACAAAGTAGATGATTTCTTCTAAATGACGAGGACTCATATCAAGTACAAGACCCATTCTAGAAGGAATACCTTTGAAGTACCAAATGTGTGTAACTGGAGCAGCTAACTCAATATGCCCCATTCTTTCACGACGAACTTTCGCACGTGTTACTTCAACACCACACTTATCACAAACAATTCCCTTATATCTAACTCTCTTATATTTCCCACATTGACATTCCCAGTCTTTAGAAGGACCAAAAATTCTTTCACAGAATAATCCTTCTTTTTCTGGTTTCAATGTACGGTAGTTGATTGTTTCTGGCTTCTTAACTTCACCATATGACCAAGAACGAATTTTTTTAGGGCTCGCTAAACCGACTCTCATCGCTTCAAATCTGTTTACATCAAACATTATGCGTTCACCTCTTCATCCATCTCTTCTTCGATCTCATCAAGTTCATCAGCAGCTTCCTCTGTATCTTCTACATCATCAGCAACTTCTTCTTCTATGATTTCTTCTGGCTCTTCAATAACTTCATCAATAGAAAGTTTTACTTCTTTACTTTCTTCTTGTTCTTCTACCATTTTTAAATCAATTTCTTCGTTATCTTTATCAAGCATTGTTACATCAATACCAAGTGATTGTAACTCCTTAACAAGTACTCTGAATGATTCAGGAATACCAGCTGCAGGAACACTTTCACCTTTTACTAATGATTCATAAACTTTAACACGTCCAACGATATCATCTGATTTAACCGTTAAGATTTCTTGTAAAATATGAGCAGCACCATATGCTTCAAGTGCCCAAACCTCCATCTCACCAAAACGCTGCCCACCAAATTGAGCTTTACCACCAAGTGGTTGTTGCGTTACTAATGAGTATGGTCCAGTTGAACGAGCATGTAACTTGTCATCAACCATGTGCGCAAGTTTGATCATGTGCATTACACCAACTGCTACTCTATTGTCAAATTCAGCTCCAGAACGACCATCATATAAAACAGTCTTTCCGTCTTTATCCATACCAGCTTTTTCCATTAGGTCGAAGATTTCTTCTTTAGTAGCACCATCAAATACTGGAGTTGCTACTTTAATACCTAAACGCTTAGCTGCCATTCCTAAGTGAATCTCTAAAATCTGACCAATATTCATACGTGAAGGTACTCCTAGTGGATTTAACATGATATCTACTGGAGTTCCATCTGGTAAGTATGGCATATCTTCTTTTGGTAACACACGTGAAATAACACCTTTATTACCATGACGTCCTGCCATCTTATCCCCTACAGAAATCTTACGTTTTTGAACGATGTAAACACGAATAACTTCATTTACACCAGGACTTAATTCATCTTTATTCTTACGGCTGAAGATCTTAACATCGTGGACAATTCCGCCACCACCATGTGGAACGCGAAGCGAAGTGTCACGAACTTCTCTAGTCTTCTCACCAAATATTGCATGTAATAATCTTTCTTCACTACTTAATTCAGTCATACCTTTTGGAGTTACTTTACCAACTAAGATATCACCTTCTTTAACTTCAGTACCGACCATTACGATACCACGTGAATCTAGATATTTTCTTGCTTCTTCTCTAACGTTAGGAATATCTCTTGTAATTTCCTCTGGTCCTAACTTAGTATCACGACTTTCAAGTTCGTAATCTTCGATATGAACAGAAGTATATACATCATCCATTACTAATCTTTCAGAGATAATGATAGCATCCTCGTAGTTATATCCATTCCATGTCATGAATGCAACAACAACGTTTTGTCCTAATGCTAACTCACCGTCTTCACAACTTGGTCCATCTGCAAGAATCTCACCTTTTTTAACCATATCTCCCATTTTAACAATAGGAACTTGGTTATAAGATGTACCTTGATTAGAACGACCGAATTTAACTAAACGGTATCTTTCTGTTGAACCATCTGGGCTTTTAACAATTACTTTCGATGAATCAACATATGTAACTTCTCCTTCTTTTTGACAGATAACACACACACCACTGTCTTTAACAGTAACATGTTCCATACCTGTACCTACTAATGGTGAAGTTGGTTGTAATAATGGTAATGCCTGACGTTGCATGTTGGCCCCCATCAGTGCACGGTTGGCATCATCGTGTTCCAAGAATGGAATACAAGATGTGGCAACAGATACAATTTGTTTAGGGTTTACGTCACAATAATATACTTTTTCACGACGAGTTAAAATGTTTTCACCACGATAACGAGCAACTACATTTTCTTTAATCATCATGTTATTTTCATCAAGCTCTACGTTTGCCTGAGCAACGATAAACTCACTTTCTTGGTCGGCTGTAAGATAATCAATTTGATCAGTTACAATATTGTCTACCACACGACGGTAAGGAGTTTGAATAAAACCATACTCATTGATTCTTGCATAAGTTGCAAGTTTGTTAATTAAACCAATGTTTGGTCCCTCTGGCGTTTCAATTGGACACATTCTTCCATAGTGTGAGTAATGCACGTCACGTACTTCGAATCCAGCACGTTCACGCGTTAAACCACCAGGTCCTAAAGCCGAAAGAACACGTTTATGTGTAAGTTCTGCTAATGGGTTTGTTTGGTCCATGAACTGTGACAACTGTGAAGATCCGAAGAACTCCTTAACAGCAGCTGTTACAGGTCTAATATTAATCAACTTACTTGGAGTTAATTCCTCAATTTCAAGAGTTGACATTCTTTCTTTGATTACACGTTCCATACGTGTTAAACCAATACGGAATTGGTTTTGTAATAATTCACCAACCGAACGTATACGACGGTTTCCAAGGTGATCGATTTCATCAGTATGACCGATACCATCTAAAAGGTTTAAATAGTAACTAAAAGCAGCAATGATATCAGATATCGTTACATGTTTAGTCTCTAAAGTTTGATCATTACCGATTACATTAACAATGCGATCTGGATTTCTTGGAGAGAATACTTTGATTACTTGAATAACGTTATGGTTATCTAAGTCTTCATTTACAGCAACTTCCTTCGTTCCATATCCCTCATTTAAATGTGGCATTAACTCTGCTAAAACCTCTTTAGTAACAACATCACCACGTGCAGCAATTACATTACCACCCATTACGATATCTTCTGCTAAAGTTTGATTAAAGATACGATCTGCTACATCTAACTTCTTATTGAATTTATAACGTCCAACACTACTTAAATCATAACGGCGCTCATCAAAGAAACGCGTAATCATTAAACTTGTTGATGAATCCGGAGTTGCCGGCTCACCTGGGCGTAATTTCTCATAAATTTCAATTAATGCTTCATCTTTGTTTGTTGTATCGTCTTTGTCGAATGTAAGTTTTAAGTTATCACTATCACCAAACAACTCCAACATTTGCTCATCAGTTTCAAGTCCTAATGAACGCAATAAAACAGTAATTGGCATTTTTCTTGTTCTATCGATACGAACATTTAACACGTTCTTCGCATCCATTTCGAACTCTAACCAAGTACCTCTATTTGGAATAATATTTGATGTGAACACTTTACGACCGTTCTTATCTACATCTTGACCGAAATAGACAGACGGACTTCTTACAAGCTGACTTACTATAACACGTTCAGTTCCATTTATAATAAATGTCCCTGTTGGTGTCATTAATGGTACGTCTCCCAAAAATACTTTTTGCTCTTTAACTTCGATTAATTCACCTGTTGCAGGATCCTTAATATGTAATCTCACAAGTACACGTAATGGTGCTTGATAAGTAACATCTCTGTCTTTACATTCAAATGGTGTATAATTTATCTCACCAACTTCAAAGTCAACGAACTCTAAAGATAATTTACCAGCGAAGTCATCTACAGGACTTACATCAGTTAAAATATCCTTAATTCCTTTCGTGATAAACCATTCAAAAGACTCAGTTTGAATCTCGATTAGATTCGGAAGTTCCAAAGCACTCCCAATCTTAGAGTAATTAAGTCTCTCTGACTTACTACCGAACTTTTCTAGTTTTAATTCCACACAGTTCACCCCTTATAAGTTATCACAATCTACTAATATGCCTATCACAAAGGCATATATATGCAATTTACTATTCTACTACAAGTTAACCCAATAGTCAACAATATACCTAAAAATAATAAATTATTTGTTGCATTTAATAATAAAGTAACCTTTATCCTTTTTTAGAGTCTCAACTCTAGAAAATTTGCTTTCTAAGGCTTTTAGCGCTGATTTTGCACCATGTTGCTTTTTTATTACCACAAACAATTCCCCACCTTCATCTAAATAGTCATAGCTACCGATGATTATTTGATGAACTACTTGCTTCCCAGCCCTTATTGGTGGGTTTGTAATAATCGTTTTATAAGTGTCTACTACTTTATCATAAATATTGCTTTCAAAAATCTCAATATTGTCAATTTTGTTGATTTTGGCATTCCTTTCACATAAGGAAAGCGCTCTTTTATTTACGTCGATCATTGTTAATTGTGAGTTAGCGTAACTTGCAACAATTAGTCCCAAGCCTCCATATCCACATCCAACATCAAGAATCTTACCATCTAAACTTGAGTGCTTGATAATTTGCTTAAGAAGAACTTTAGTACCATAATCAAGGTACTCTCTGCTAAAGACCCCATGGTCAGTAACAAACTTGAATTTCTTATCTTCAAACTGAACTTCGATTGTCATTTCTTCTGATTTTACACTTTCATCATTTGTAAAATAATGGCTCATTTCAAACACCTCCATAAAGATAAAAAAGCCTATTTAAGCAAATAGGCTTTTAATTAGTGAATTATTTTAATTCAACAGTTGCTCCTAATTCTTCTAATTGAGCTTTTAATTCTTCAGCGTCTGCAGTAGGAATTCCTTCTTTAACAGCTCCACCGTTGTCTACTAATGCTTTAGCATCTTTTAATCCTAAACCAGTAATATCTTTTACTAATTTGATTACTTTAATCTTTGCAGAACCACCAGAAGTGATTACTACATCTTTATTTGGGTTTTCTTCAACCACAGCAGCTCCAGCACCAGGTGCAGCAACAGCAACAGCAGATGGATCAATACCAAATTCTTCTTTCATAGCATCTACTAATTCTTTAACTTCTAAAATAGTCATTTCTTTTAAAGCAGCGATAAAATCTTCTCTATTTAATTTAGCCATTCTAAATTATCCTCCTAAAATTAATTTCTTTTTTTATTCTGCAGCTTCTTCTGCAGCTTCTTCTTGAACTTCTTCAGTTGCTTCTTCTGCAACTTCTTCTACTTGAGCATCATCAGATGCATCAGCAGGTTTTACATCACCTTCTAAATCAGCGAACATGTTAAGACCAATTGCAACTTCTTTCAATGGTTGTAACATAGCACCAGCTAACATAGTAAGTAATCCTTCCATGTTTGGAATTTCCGCTAACTCTTTGATTGTATCAAAGTTCGCGTATTTCCCTTCAATGTATCCACCTTTGATTTCTAAAGCTTTATGGTCCTTAGAGAACTCATATAAAACCTTAGCTGGGGCGATTACATCTTCAGAGAAAGCAATTGCACTTGGACCTGTAAAATGGTCACCTAAACAATCAATATCAGCGCTTAATGCAGCACGTTTCATAATGTTGTTTTTGTAAACTTTGTACTCAACACCTGCTTCACGTAACTTAATACGTAAATCAGTAACTTCTGAAACACTTAATCCACGGTAGTTAACTACTACAGTTGAATTAGATGCAGCAAACTTTTCAGTTACTTCGCTTACTAAAGTTTGTTTGTTTTCAATAATTGCTTTACTTGCCATCAGCATACCTCCTTATAGTTTTAATAATACCGACTCAAGTATAAATAAAAACCCTTGATGTGACACCAAGGGTTGAAAATTACACACAAAAATTTGTAGTGAATCATCCTCGGTTGGGTTGTACTTTTAAGCCCTAAGGCCCCTACTGTCTACGGTATTAAATTTTATTGCCTACTAATTATACTAAAGTATTAATTAGATGTCAAACGAGTTTGTGTCAACTTTGATTCCTACACCCATAGTTGAACTAATTGCTAAATTCTTCATGTAAGTTCCTTTAGAACTTGAAGGCTTAGCTTTTGCAATTACATCAAAAATAGCTTGGAAGTTTTCACGTAATACGTTTTCTTCAAATGAAGCTTTTCCGATAATTACGTTAATGATTCCTTCTTTGTCAACGCGGTATTCAATCTTACCAGCTTTAACATCTTTTACAGCCTTTTCAACATCATTAGTTACAGTTCCAGTTTTAGGGTTTGGCATTAAACCTTTAGGTCCTAAGATACGTCCTAAGCGTCCTAATAATCCCATCATGTTTGGAGTTGCAATAATAACATCAAATCCGAACCAGTTTTCTTTTTGAATCTTTTCAATCATATCTTCAGCACCAACGAAGTCAGCTCCAGCAGCTTCAGCAGCTTTAGCAGCATCGTCTTTTGCGATTACTAATACAGTTTGAGTTTTACCAGTACCATGAGGTAATACCATAGCACCACGAATTTGTTGGTCAGCGTGTTTTGGGTTAACACCTAAGTTAAATGATACTTCGATTGATTCATCGAATTTAGCAGTTGCAGTTTTCTTTACTAAAGCGATTGCTTCGTTAACGTCGTAACGTTGAGACTTGTCGATTAATTTTAAAGCTTCTTTTCTTCTCTTAGTCATAATAAACCTCCACAGAACCTCGACTAGCGAGTTTCTTTTGCCTCTTTAGCAGCTTCATTAGCTTCTAAACGTGCTGCTTCTTCAGCTTCACGTGCCGCTTGTGCATCTTCTAATTTCTTTTGTTCTTTAGCATCTGCTTTTGCTTGTGCTTTAGCTTCTTGTAAAGCTTCAGCTTTTCTTTGGGCTAATTCTTCCGCATTGTACCCATCAATTGCGATTCCCATATTTCTTGCTGTACCTGCAATAATTGACATACCAGTTTCGATGTCATATGCATTTAAGTCTGGCATCTTAATTTCAGCGATCTCTTTTAATTGATCAACACTGATTGTAGCAACAGTTTCTTTTGCTCCTACAGTTGATGCAGTTTTAATTCCCGCTACCTTCTTTAATAAGAATGCTGCAGGTGGAGTTTTTACATTAAATGTGAAACTTCTATCATCATAGATGAAGATTTCAACAGTAACCTTATCTCCCATTTGCTCACGCGTTCTGTCATTGAATTCTGAA
>PPCM01001377.1_pt1 | contig 11327 bp, 8 predicted proteins | sample 1555541 | NCBI WGS metagenome assembly PPCM01 (sample SAMN05284479, study PRJNA326546) | Marine sediment metagenome, whole genome shotgun sequencing project. | isolation source: marine sediment | place: Germany: Wadden Sea | collected 2012-09-05 | reverse complement strand
GCCCGGCGGCCCCTAGAAGGGCATCGCAGAGGGCATGGAGAAGGACATCGGCATCCGAGTGCCCCAGAAGCCCCTTGTCATAAGGGATCTCAACACCTCCAAGAAACAGTTTCCTACCGTCGACCAGCCGGTGGACATCATACCCTTTTCCTATACGCATCATGCAACAACCCTTCCTTCTATATGAGGCCGGACATACATCGTATGAAATCCCGGGAGAATTAACGCGATCCGGATTATCCCCCCCATGACGTCCCCATAAAAACACGGGGGGGCTCTATCCGAGGAATCGTGGGGCACCTCCTCGTAAATAAAGCACGAGAACCTATCCGTGAAACCGTGGGGCACCTCCTCGTGATTAAAGCACGAGAACCTGTCCGTGAAACCGAGGAGCACCTCCTCGTGAACAAACCACGAGGGCATGTCCGTGAAACCGTGGACACTTCCTCGTGAATAAAACACGAGGCCCTGTCCGTGAAACCACTGAGCACCTGTCCGATCAAACCGCTGTTACTACCACAAAAACTCCCCGAGGTAAATGTTCCCGCCCGAAGGGAGATCAGGATTTTTTTCCGTAAAACCGCATCTGGACCTTTTCCAGGGTGGCCATTCCGCCCTCGATCGCCCCGTCCAGGAGCGGCAGAAAGGCTTCGATTTTTTCGGGATGATCCACGATCTCCACCACGACGGGCAACTCCTCGGAAAGCACCAGGATCTTTGCCGTGTGGATCTTTCCATGGGAACCAAACCCCTCCATGCCCCGCAAGACGGTGGCGCCCGAAAGCCCCTCTTCCACGGCCTTTCGGATGATCCACTCATACAGGGGGATCCCGTCGTGTCGATCAGCCTCGCCGATATGGATCCGCAACAGGCTGCCCTCTTCAAAATTTTTCATGATCGCCTCACACCATTCTTGAAACCGCGTTTCCCAGCCAGACCATCACGAACCCGAGGACAACATGAACCATGATGTTGAGGGCCGTTGCCGTGATCTGGCCGTCCCGGGTCAGGTTGAAGGACTCGAACCCGAACGTTGAAAACGTTGTGAAACTTCCGAGGAGCCCGATAAAGATAAAGGACCGGGCACCCGGGGAAAAGAGCTGCCGATGTTCCACCAGCCCTCCGCCGAGCCCGATCAGGAAACACCCGGCCATGTTCACCGTCAGGGTGCCGTAGGGAAAGGCGGATGTTCCCGGAATACGATAGACGAGGCTGCTGATGAGGTAGCGAAGGATCGCCCCCACAAACCCGCCGGTTCCAATAGTTAGAATTTTAAGCAATTTTCTCTCCACCGCAAGGTTCCGGACCGGGGTGTCCCGGGCCGATTTTAGTATCCATCCAACACGGGTCTCATACTTTACACATCGTTATTTAAAAAGAAACCCTTAAAAAAGCGATTGCCCCGCCCATCGCCGGGGATTTTTTCCCGGAAATGGCCGATTTTGTATTGCCGGAAATAAAAAACATGTTTATAATAGCTGGTTTCCTTCGGAGAGGGAGACACTTGAAATAGTTTTCCAGCCGGATAATTCCGGTCACACATACCCGGTACCGACCGGTCACGAAGTTGAGTGGCGGCAGACAGCCCACTTTTTTGAAACGAAAACGATCCTCTGCCCGCTCTATTACCAAATCTTAAGGAACAACAGATGAAAAAAACCGCAGTTAATGAAAAAATTCGAAACATCGCAATTATTGCCCACGTCGACCATGGGAAAACGACCCTGGTGGACGCCATGTTTCGACAGAGCGGGACGTTCAGAGAAGGTCAGCAGGTAGACGAGAGAATCATGGACAGCATGGATCTTGAGCGGGAAAGGGGGATTACCATCTCCGCCAAGAACTGTTCGGTTGTAAGGGACAATACAAAGATCAACATCCTCGACACACCGGGCCATGCCGACTTCGGGGCGGAGGTCGAAAGGGCGCTCTCAATGGTGGACGGCGCCATCCTCCTGGTGGATGCCTCCGAAGGCCCCCTGCCCCAGACCCGTTTCGTACTCAAGAAGACCCTTGAGAAACGCCTCAAGGTGATCGTCGTCCTCAACAAGATCGACCGCCCCGACGCCAGGTGCGAAGAGGTACTGGACGAGGTCTACGATCTCTTTATCGATCTTGATGCCGACGAAGAGCAGCTCGACTTTCCGTTCCTCTATGCGGTCGGCCGCGACGGCATCGCCCAGGCGACCCTCGAAGAGGAGGGGAAAAACCTCGATCTCCTGTTCGACAAAATACTGAACGAGATCCCCCCGCCCTCATACGATCCGGAAGCTCCCTTCCAGATGCTGGTGGCGGACCTGGGACATTCCGATTATATCGGGAAACTTGCCATCGGAAAGATCCTCAACGGCGGAGTGGACGCAAAGGACAAGCTGGTCTGCCTGGGGGATGACGACGTTCGCACAAGGCTCAAGGTATCCAAGCTGCAGGTTTACAACGGTCTTGCCTTCAGCGGCGTGGACAGTGCCGAGCCCGGGGATATCGCCGTTATATCCGGAACCGAGGAGTTCGAGATCGGGGACACCATCTGCAAGGAGGAGTCCCCCCTGGCCCTTCCCCGGATCAGCGTGGACGACCCCACGGTTTCCATGCGCTTTTCCATCAACAACTCCCCCCTTGCCGGCACCGAGGGCAAGATCGTCCAGTCCAGCAAGATTCGCGAGCGCCTCATCAAGGAGACCCTCCTCAATGTTGCCATCAAGGTGGAGCTCACCGAGGACAGGGACTGCTTTATCGTCAAGGGAAGGGGCGAGTTCCAGATGGCGATCCTTGTGGAGACCATGCGCCGGGAGGGATTCGAACTCTGCGTGGGAAGACCCGAGGTGATCTACAAGAAGGACGAGAACGGAAACAGGCTCGAACCCATCGAAAAGCTCTTCGTGGACTGCGACGAGTCCTTCATGGGCGTGGTCACGGAAAAGCTCTCACTGCGTAAGGGCAAGATGATCAACCTCGTGAACAACGGCAGGGGCAGGGTCAACATGGAGTTTTCCATCCCCTCAAGGTCCCTGATCGGCTACCGGGACGAGTTCCTCACCGACACAAAGGGCACGGGAATCATGAACTCCCTGTTCTCGGGCTACGAGGCGTTCAGGGGCGAGTTTCCCACCCGCTTTACCGGCTCCATCGTATCCGACCGTAATGGAAAAGCGGTACCCTATGCCCTGTACAACCTGGAGCCCAGGGGACGGCTGGTGATTCCGCCGGGGGTTCCCGTGTACGAGGGGATGATCGTGGGGGAACACAACAAGGACCAGGATATCAACGTGAACCCCTGCAAGGAGAAGAAGCTCACCAACATGCGGGCATCGGGAAAGGACGAGTCCACCATCTGCACCCCGGTGAAGCCCATGACCCTGGAACATGCCATGAACTTTATCCGGGACGATGAGCGCGTGGAGGTCACCCCCCTTTCCATCCGCCTGAGAAAGAGCGTGCTCTCCATGCAGAAGCGCCACCAGCTCAGGGGACAGAAGTTCAAGGAGCTCAACGCCCAGGGCTAATTTGCCCTGCAACACCAATGGTTTCAAACCCCGCTGAAAACGCCTTCCAACGGTTTTTCAGCGGGGTTAATCGGGTTTTTATCGAGATCGACTCAAAACGGTATCGGGGTTTATCCCTCTTCCCCCGAGGTAAACTCCAGCTCCTTTACGTAGGATTCAAAATCCATGTCCTCGAGGAAACTGCCGATGAGGGCTCCGGTCATATCCGCGGTATCCACCCGGTAATGCCCCTTTTCATCCTTTCCGGTAATATTCCTGGCATGCTCCACAATCGTCTCGAGGGTTTCCGCCGTCACCTCCACATGTACGTTGACGGTTACCATCTTCTTTTCTTCACTCATTTTCATCACTCCCATATCGCTTCTGTTAAATCGGCTCCTGAACCTTGCCGACGGTAAGTTGTACTATTGGCGTTGTTGACAAACCAGCTCTTCCAGCTCCCGGTCGTACGCCCCGATGATGTTTTCCCATGCGTACCGTCCCATCATCTCCGAAAGCGACTCCACCTTTAGCCGATATTCCTGATAATGTTCAATATAAAAAGCCAGTTTCTTTATCAGGTCCCTCTGGCTTCGGTAGAGGAAATCCGGGTGATATTCCACAGGGAGCACTTCGGGATAGGAGAGGCGGCCCGGCAAGAGGGGGATACAGCCGCAACGCATGGCCTCCACCATGGAGATACCGAAGTTTTCCTGGCGGGCCGTGCTCACCGCGACGGCTCCTTCTAGGAGCAGTTCCATATACCGGGCCCTTGATTCCACGTACCCGAACTGAACCACCCGCTCCCCGTAACGTTCCCTCGCATTTTGAAACGCCTCGGGAATCCGCGAATAGTTTTCTCCCATAAGGGCCAGCCGGAACCTTCGCCCCTCCTTGATCATGATATCCAGGGCATGGAAAAAATCCCCGTAATTCTTGTCGTATCCCCACCTGTGGTTCCATATGATCAGAGGATCAAGGTCGCCTTTTTCGTTCAAGGGGGGACGTTCGGCGGGAAATGGGCATCCCGGGTGGAGAAAACCCGTTTTCGATTGAATTCCCCGGACCATCCAGCGGGGAGGGCTGTCGGGCATCTTTTCAAGAAAATCCGGCAGGCAACTCAGGAAATCGTTCATATGGGTCCTGGAGTTGAACAGGATCCTGTCGGCAACAAACGCGTTCTTGATATCGATAAGCCCGAACTCCAGGTCGTTCTTCTCCCCCTGGATCATGGGATAGGTGATCTGGTTTTCATGAACATACAGGAGCACCGGCGGACAGCCGTTTCCACTGAACATCCTGAAGTCCGAAAGATTCATGAGATCGGTCACGATCAGGCCGTCGTAATCCGAAAGCGGGGGAATTTTTTTCGCGAAGTGGAGCGAGGCCCCGCGCATGCGCCACTTCCAGTTGGCCCCGGGCATGGTGATCAGATCAATATCGTGGCGGGAATGGGCCGAAAGCCCCTCGGCAAAACTGCGGTGGGATCCTCCGAAAAAGGATTCCAGGAAAAGAAACTTCAAGCTGCGCCCCTTTGCTTACACGGTACAAACCACAAGCCCCGGCAAACGCCGGCAGCGGCCCGCGGAGCATCCTAAAGCCGGGAACATAGCATATATTTCCGGGAGACGACACCCCCCGCTTGGGGCGGCATATGATTTCCAGGCAGATCGCGACACGCTCCACACCACCGAAATAAGCTTCGCCCATTTCTCTTCGGCGGGGTGGTCACAATACAGGCCAATCATCGGCGCCCTTTAAATTCAGAAGCACGGCAACGTGCCCGCAGAGTACCCGTCTAAATCAACATGGCCGGATTTGTGACCATACCCTGTTCGGCAAACAACGTCCACCGGCCACCTGTTCAAAACCTCCAAATCCAGAACCCTCGACACTCAAGCCCCGAACCTTTCAACCACATGAAATTACATTTGTTATAGCAAAGGCAAAAATTGCGAGTTCAGATATCAGAACCATCTTTCTCAATTCAATCAACCCGTGGAATCTTTCATGGGTAAGCAGCTATGACATTTCCTTCCCCATTCATAAACGTTTCCGGAAAAGCTCTCGTTTCACGATAACCCGTTCGCCCCCCGCCCGATGGGGAATACCCCATAGCATCGGCTTGGATACTTTCTAACCATGGTGGGTACTATATATCCACCGCAATTTGCTCCCAACTGTTTATGATCTTTTCCCGCCCTTATGTAAGGCGACCGCGAGCCCTCGGCACCTAGGCGGATTCAGGGATTTACGACCTTGTAAACCCCGAAAAACGGCCTGAACAACCTTTGCCGGCAAGGGTATTTATGCTATCTCTGTAACCCCGGCGATTTTTTGTAATTCGGTCAAACAATGGCATTCATATTGCTTATTGAGCCGGTGAAAAGTTATGCGAACCGGGGTCCGATCCCGGAATTTAACTCAATAAGCCGAACATGGGCCCGGTTTTAAGGAACATTTTCCGGAACATTCAGGCAGATACGACATTTGGAGGCTAAATGACCAAGAAGCAATTCAATCGCGATGAATACGTGAAAAAAAGCACCACGGTGATCATTGCGCTCTTCACCCTGCTCACAGGATTTCTCGGGGGCATCGCCCTTTCGGTTTACCAGTCGGTTCCGGGCATGCCGTCCAAGACCTTCGAGGCGGAAAAGGCGGCCGACAACGCCGAGCATCGGATCAAGATGCTGGAGGCGGAGACCGCCAAGAAACCGAACAATTACGAAGCCTGGGTTCAGCTCGGTCACACCTATTTCGACAGCGACCTTCATGCAAAGGCCATCGGGGCCTATGAAAAAGCCCTTGGCATCAACAACAGGAGCGCGGATCTCTGGACCGACCTCGGTGTCATGTACCGCAGGAACGGCCAGTCCCAGAAGGCCATCGAGTCCTTTGACACGGCCCGCAAGATGGACCCCACCCACGAGACCTCCCTTTTCAACAAGGGTATCGTTCTCCTCCACGATATAGAGGACAAGGAGGCGGCCCTTGCTGCCTGGCGCGCCCTGGTGGACCTCAACCCCCTTGCCATGGCCCCCAACGGCCAGTCCGTGGACGAGCTCATCACCCACTATACCGATCACCCCCAGAACTGATCAAACAAAGGCTTCTCGTCACGGGCATCGGGAAGGGGCCAAGGCCCCCTTCCCCGTACCCGTGACTTTGGGCCGGTCCCCCGGCACACTTAGGGACAACCGGCCGTCACCATCGTATATAAGGACACCGTTATATGGAAAAGGATACCGCCTCTTTCAGAAAGACAAACGATATCTGGAAGTTTTTTACCTCTTTGAAGCTCACCGTGGCAGTGTTGCTGCTCCTGGCCGCAACCTCGATCATCGGGACCCTGATTCCACAGAACAGGAGCCCGGCCGATTACCTCAATACCTACGGCGAATTTTCGTACCGGGTGTTTTCAGCCTTTGATTTCTTCGATATGTACCGTTCCTGGTGGTTCCAGCTCCTGCTGTTTACCCTGGCCGTGAACATCATCGTCTGCTCCATCGACAAGCTCTCGGCCACATGGAAGATCATCTTCAACAAGAACCCGAACTTCTCGAGGAACCAGTTCAACAACGCACCGGGCAGCGAGCGCTTTGAATCGGACGATGCTCCTGAAGCCCTTCGAAACAGGCTTGAAGGGTATGTTTCGGGAAAATTCGGCATGTGGCGGGTAACTGAGAAGGAGGACGGTTTCCTGCTCTTCGGTGAAAGATTCAGGAAGGCGCGCCTTGGGGTCTACGTGGTCCATGCCAGCATCCTCCTCCTGCTGGCGGGGGCCATGATGGGGTCTGTTTTCGGGTACAAGGGGTTTGCCAATATTCCCGAAGGGGAGACGACCGATCACCTACGCCTCCAGGACACGAGACTCGCCAAAGACCTGGGCTTTACGATCCGATGCAACGACTTTGACGTGAGCTTCTATGATTCCGGAACGCCCAAGGAGTTCCGGTCGAGCCTCACCATCATCGAAAACGGCAAGGAGGTGCTCACCCGGGACATCATCGTGAACAAACCCCTTCGCTACAAGGGGATCAACATCTTCCAGGCCAGCTACGGGCAGACGTCTCCCAAATCCGCCAAGTTGAACTTCACCGTGGCGGAGACCGGAAAAACCTTTGCCCTCGAAGCAAAAATGGGCCAGGCCCTCACCCTGCCGGACAACCTGGGCACATTCAAACTCATCGGCCACACCGGGAATTACAATTTCATGGGACGCGATGTGGGCGAGGCGCTGATCGCCAACTGGGCCCCGGTAAACGGAAAGGCGGAGGAGATTGCCATGTTGACCCGTTTTCCCAAGTTCGACCGCATGCGCAAGGGGTCTTTTGTCGTTACGGCCGGAAAGCAGGCCACCGCCTATTACACGGGACTCCAGATCACCCATGATCCGGGGGTATGGACGGTTTACGCGGGATTTCTCCTGATGATCGTGGGCTGCTACCTGAGCTTTTTCCTGCCCCACGAAAAATACTGTATCGAGGTAACGAAAAAGAAGACGGGCAGCAAGGTACTCGTCCTTGGAACCAGCAACAAGGGCAAACTGGGGATGAACGTGAAAGTTTCCAATCTATCCCGCAAACTCGAGAATCTTCAGGCATAACAAGAGACAACAACCTTTAGCGAGGAGCTTATGAACAGTTCAGAACTTTTATCGATCATCACCTTCGTGTACGCCGCTTCGGCGGTTCTTTACATCAGCGCCTGGATCTTCAAAAAGGACGCCCCGGGAAGGCTTGCCACCTACACGGCCTATGCCGCAGCCCTGGGCAACGCGGTGGGCCTTTTGCTGCGGTGGCGGGAATCCTACGTGCAGGGAATCGGCCATGCGCCCCTTTCCAACCTTTACGAATCCCTGGTATTCTTTGCCCTCACCATCATCCTTCTCTACCTCTTTCTGGAGCGGAAGCTGGGGGAGCGGACCATCGGGGCCTTTGCCGCCCCCCTGGCCTTTCTGGCCATGGCGTACGCATCCCTCAACCCGGGCATCAGCGACAAGATACAGCCCCTCCTGCCGGCCTTGAAGAGCAACTGGCTCATCGCCCACGTGCTCACCTGTTTTCTGGGGTACGCGGGTTTTGCCATCGCCTTTGTCCTCTCCATCATCTACCTGCTCAAGGATCGCGATAATATTTCGACGGACTCCCTCCTGGGCAGGCTGCCGGAAAGGAATACCCTGGACGAACTCACCCACCAGATGACCATGTTCGGTTTCCTCTTCCTCACGCTGGGGATCATCACCGGATCGGTCTGGGCCAACTCCGCCTGGGGAACCTACTGGTCATGGGACCCCAAGGAGACCTGGTCCCTGATCACCTGGTTCATATACGCAGTCCTGCTCCATGCAAGGCTAATGCGAGGCTGGAGCGGCAGAAGGGTCGCGATCATCTCCATCGTCGGATTCATGGCGGTGCTCTTCACCTATTTTGGCGTGAACCTTCTTCCCGGCCTCCACAGTTACGGATCCTCCTAAGGCCAGGGCCTTTTCACAGTCAACAAACGGTACCGGGGTCCCCTGGGCCCCGGGGCCGATTGCTTCCCAAACCCTTCCCTGCCGCCACCAGGGATGCCCCGCGAGCATCTCCTCCACCCGAAAACCTTCCACGGGCTTTGAAAAGTAATACCCCTGGGCGTACTCACAGCCCAGCTCCCTGAGCATCCTGAGCTGCCTTCCGGTCTCCACCCCCTCGGCCACCACCTTCTTTTTGAGAATATGGGAGAGGGAGATGATCGTCTTCACGATTTCGAGGTTCTCGCGGCTCTGCTCCATCATGCGGATAAACGACCTGTCGATCTTCAACGTATCAAAGGGATACCGGTGGAGATAGGAGAGGGATGAGTACCCGGCTCCGAAATCGTCGATGCTCAGCATGATGTTCCGGCGCTTGATCTCCTCCATGAGGAGGATGACCGAGTCAAAATTTTCCATGACCACGCTTTCGGTGATCTCCAGTTTGAGCAGTTCCGGGGGCAACCCGCTTTTTTCGATGGCCCTGTCGATCTCGTTGATCAGCTCCATATAGTTCAACTGCTTTACCGAAAGGTTTACGCTCACCATGAGCTTTCCGCCCACCGCTCCGCCCGCACCCTGCCAACCCTTCATCCGACGGCATGCCTCGGAAAGGATGTACCGGCCCATGGGAATGATCATTCCCGTTTCCTCGGCAACGGGAATGAAGTTGTCCGGCATCACGAGCCCCCGCTCGGGATGGCGCCACCGCACAAGGGCCTCGAACCCCGATACCGCACCACTGTCCAGCGCCACGATGGGCTGGTAGTGGAGAACCAGCTCCTCCCGCTCCAGAGCCCGTTTCAGGTCCGTTTCAAGGGTCAGACGCTTAAGGGCCCTGTTGTGCATCTTCTCGTTGAAAACCACGTACCGTGATTTTCCAAGGGCCTTTGCCCTGTACATGGCCGTGTCCGCATTCCTGAGAAGCTCCTCGGCGCCCGTCTCCTTTCCCGTGCCCATGGCGATGCCGATACTGGCCGAAACAAAGAGCTCATACTCCTCGATCTGAAAGGGCAGTTCCAGGTTGTCGTGAATTCTCTGGGCGATCTGAACGGCATCGCGCACCTCGTTCACGTTGTCCAGCAGAATCGCGAATTCGTCTCCCCCCATCCTGGCCAGGGTATCGCTTCCGTGGATATTGGTTTGAATCCTTCTGGTAACGGTTACAATGAGCTTGTCGCCGTTGACATGACCGAGGCTGTCGTTCACCAGTTTGAAACGGTCCAGGTTCATGTACATCAGGGCGAAGTTGAGCACCCGGCTTCGTTTTGACCGTTCAACGGCATGGGAGAGGCGATCCATCAGAAGGGCGCGATTGGGAAGTCCCGTGAGGTTGTCGTGAAATGCATCGTAAACAAGTCTCTCTTCAAGCCGCTTCCTGTGGGTGATATCCCCCACATGGATGTGAACGATATCGTGAAGCACAAGGGGGTTGTAGCTCCACGAGAAGACCCGTCCGTCCACCTCGACCTCGATGCCGGGCCGGTTCCGGTTGGCGGCAAGGCACTCCGATACGATTTCAACGTGATCCGCAGGAAAAAACTTACTCCCCAGGGCCTGGGGAAGCAGGGTAAAGACCTTCTCCGTTGCCGGGTTGTGATATACGATCCGCCCCTTGCGGTCACAGGCCATGACCGGGTTCGGGTTTTCCCGCGTAAAGGCCGCCAGGCGATTGATCTCGCTGTTCTGGTTCAGGATTTCAATCTCCTGGATCTTTTGCCGGGTGAGATCGATGAGAAACGCGGCAACACCGATCATGTTGCCGTCCACATCGTAAAGTGGGGACGCGTGGAGCCTCACAAAAGCGTTTCTGCCCGAGGCGCCCTTTATTTCCACCTCCACATGCTCCCGACAGGATCGATCCTCCATGACGGCCGTTATCAGCCGCGGGACCTCGCCCTGCTCCCCGAAGAGTTCCGAAACCGGCCCGCCGCAAAATCTCCCGGGCACTTCAACATGGCCGAGCATTCGCAGCATGGCCTTGTTCACGAAGCTGATCCGTTCCTCCCGGTCCAGCACGATAAATGGGGTGGCGATTCCGCTCAAGATCCCCTCGTTGAAAAAGGCCAGGTGCTTGATATCCTTTACCAGGCGCTTGATTTCCACGGCAAGTTCCCCGAGTTCTCCCCCGAAATCCGGCGTAAGATCCGCCGAATAATCCCCGTTGCCGATTTTCCTTGTATAATCCGTCATGGAGAGAATGGGCCGCCGTATTCCCCTTGCAACGGCGTGAATCAAAAACAAAGCCCCGAAGTAGACGAGAAGACTCGCCGCGATCCCCTTCGTCCGCACCCCGCCCCGGGCGTCCAAACGCCCCTCCAACAGTATCT
>PPCM01001376.1_pt1 | contig 11332 bp, 4 predicted proteins | sample 1555541 | NCBI WGS metagenome assembly PPCM01 (sample SAMN05284479, study PRJNA326546) | Marine sediment metagenome, whole genome shotgun sequencing project. | isolation source: marine sediment | place: Germany: Wadden Sea | collected 2012-09-05 | reverse complement strand
AGCATCGGCGATCATGACACCGATCCTCTCTTGGGCGGGGTGGGTCAACAGATGGCGCGTGACGCCACACAGGGGGGTCAGCATGCCGTTAAACATAGCCAGGGCCTCCGTGCGGACCTCAGGCCCACGGTAACGGAAGGTTTTGAACGCTGTCTGGGCCATGCGGATGGCGTTGTGCACGGTCGGAAGCTGGTCGGGGTCGATCGAGCCCGCCGAGACGGACGCCAGGAAGCCCTGGAAGATGGAGTTCACCGTGTTGACGACCTCTGGCCCGATGATGCTGAAGTCGGCGGTCAGCACGCGCTCGACGGCGACGAGGAAGATGGCCGACAGACGCGGCTCTGAGTTGAGGGTCACGCGGATGATGTCCGCACGGATCTTGGCCTTGGTGTCCTCCGCAAACGTCGGGTTGCGCTCGTTGTAGGGAGCCCAGCTGCGCTTGACCGCATTCTTGAACACAACGGTCGCAATGTGCTTCACAGAAGGCGACGACGACGAGTCAAACGCAATGCGCATCAGTGTGTTCAAGTAATTCGGATCAAAGATGATCTAGGTTAGGTGGGATGCGAAACACAAACGTCAGGATGCTGAATATAATCCTCGGCGGCGGTCCTCTGCTGCTGTGATACATCGGGACTGAATAAGAACATGCACTGTAGGACTTACCGTAGAACTGTCTCTAACGCTGTATACAGCGACACATCACTGAATCGCACCTCTTGGGAGGCCATTCTTTCCGCACTGGCCTGTAAATCAAAAACAATGAAACCAAAATTTATGTCTCCCACGTTAGGTACGAACGAATTTTATGCTGTGAGGACGGCCAATACCAAATTCAACAAATCCATTTACTCTTTATACTATAAATAAGAATTATATTATGAGGATCGATGGCGATGATTCCAGCACGTTGTTTGTTATAAAGCTAATCTCCCATTGTGCACCCCATTATGGCAAGATGAAGCACTCGGCGGCAACTACCGCTTCTGAGCCACTTGACGAGACAGTGAAAAAGCTTCAACTTGGGAAATGAGATCAAGAACAATTCCCCCTGATAGCCCAGGTACCAAAATAACCAGGAAGCACCAGTTGTTCCAACAGACTCTGTTTGTTGGCTCTTTCTACATTTGATTTATAAGCGAAGACGGCAAGACAACTAAAATGGGCACCGAGAAGTCTGGTTCTGTGTTCATCGACGGGTGCTTTGACATGGTCCACTTTGGACACGCGAATGCCATGCGTCAGGCTCGCTCGAAGGGTAGCCGGCTTGTTGTTGGTGTGCATAGCGATGAGGAAATCATCAAGGCGAAGGGCATGCCTGTTTTGACGTCTGAAGAGCGCTATGAGGCGGTGCGGGCGGTTAAGTGGGTGGATCACGTGCACGAGGCGTCCCCGTACAGCCTATACATGTCGACGCTCGACAAGTGTGGGTGCGATTTCGTCGTGCATGGTGAGGATATTACCCTGAACGCGGATGGTGAGGACTGTTACTCCATCGCCCAGCGTATGGGCCGGTTCCAGTTCATCCATCGCACTGAAGGCGTGTCCACATCGGATATAGTGAACCGCGTGCTTGCTCGCTACGCTACGGGCTTTGATCACAGCGCAGCCCAGTCCAAATACACAGGCACCGAGACCTTCCTACCCTCCGCGCGCAAGATAGCCATGTTCAGCAACCGCACGGAGCCCGAGGAGCACCACACTGTGGTCTACGTTGACGGCTCCTTCGACCTCCTCCATCCCGGCCATCTATCCTGGCTCAGGACACTCAAGGAGTCCATTCCGAACGCATATATCATCGCCGGCATCCACAGCGATGAGGATGTCGCCTCGTACGGCCCCACGCCCTTCCTCGGCGTCCACGAGAGAGGGCTGGGCGTTATGGGGTGTCGCTGGGTGGATGACGTCATATTTAACGCCCCTATCACAGTGGATAAGCACATGATCGCTGAGTTTGGCATTAACGTCGTCGCTGTCGGCCCGTCTGGCGCTGACTACCCCGTCGACGGGTACGTGCTGCCCAAGGAAATGGGTCTGTTGAGAACCATCGAGGGCCCCCGCCCCATGTCCGCAAAGACCATTGTGGACCGGATTGTGGCGCGGCAGGCTGAGTATGCCGCCAAGAACAAGGCCAAGGCCGAGAAGGAGAGGATGAGCGGTTTATAAGTTTTATAATGAATCGAATGTTTGTGTTACATGTGTTGAAGTCGTTTAGTGATTAGTGGCAATGGGATGTTGTTCTGACAGCCATTTTAACACAGTTTTCGAATTTCTAAATTGGCTTGAAGAACATCTGAATAGAAAACAGGATAACCCTGCTGGTTGGGCATGGAAAGAACCCAAGATTTTTCAACACCTCCCATATCGATAGGGGGACGGCCGAGTACGGCACCGTTCAAGGCCCAGATGCAGCGGAAACAGTCAACTAGTGGCGGAACACCGACAGCCTCCATGGAATCGCACAATTTCTCCCAGCAACAGATCCAGAAGCTCGAAAGTGCGGTGAACAAGCTGAAGCATGCCTTCGATCTCGAGCGCTCCGAGAACCAGAAGCTTCAGAAGCAGCTCCACGTATTACAAACAGACCATCTCACCAAACTGCGGTCCTGCGGAGGAATATTCGCCGGAGACAGGCGCGAGAAGGCGATTCAGAAGCAGCTTCATTCACAGGAGACCAAACTGGACCATCTCCAGGGCATCAACTCGGGTTTAATGGCTGACAACACGCGACTCAGGGATGACACTAGCGCCATGAAGAAGGAGCTGGCGGCACTCAAGGGGGTACTCAAGAAGTCAGACGTCGAGCTAGGGGGACTCCGGCGCGAGGTGGCGACCCTCACTCAACGATACGAACGAACGGCAGCGGATAGAGACGTGGCTGTCAGTGAGAACCAGCTCATGATGCAACGCTTCGAACGTGAGAAGGAGATGTGGCAGTCCGAAGTGCGTGAGATGCGGCAGCAGCTTGAGGGCGCTCGGAGAGTCAACACGCTGGTGTCAAGCGCGACAAAGAGAGTGTCAGGCGCGCTGAAGGCTGGGCCGCTGTCCATGAACGCGGGAACAACGCCTACCATAAGCAAGCGGACAGAAGAGCTGCTTGTGAAGATCCTTGGCGACAGTGCTAACGATATCAACACGGGTTTGTTGAATTTCGTCAACGAACTCACCGTTGAACAAGAGAAACTGACCAAACAAGTCGATAAGTACAGCGAAACGATCAATAGACTCAAGGTGCAGGCGTCAGGCGACAGGAACGGCACACGGCGGCTCACACGCATGCTCGAAGAGAAACTCGGAGCCGCTGAAGCGGCAGCAAAGACGCTGCAGACGAAACAGGCAGAATCGGAGGCCGGGCGGAAGCAGGTGCACGCCAGCCTCACCCGCATTGCCGAGACGGCGCACCTTTTCGCTGCTGACGATGAGTTTGCTGTCGAACGTTCCGAACCGACGGACGCCGCCATTCTGCTCATCCTGGGGCTTGTTGAACAGCACTGTATGTCAGACTCGGGCACTACGGAGCGCCCCAAAGAGTCAGCGGAGACGTTAACGGCCTCTGTGATCACTAAGGTCGGCTCTATGCTGGGCCGTACGACAGTTAGTGCCGGCGACACCGAGATATTGCCAAAGAGGATAATGTCGGGCAACGAGTACAGAAGGTCTGCACGAGAGGCGCTAGGGGACCTCGGGACGCCGCTGGGACGACCCGGGTAGTGCGAAACCGAGACAGACAGGCAGCGATGCAACTCATTATGATAAACTATTCGATGTGATTATAGATGTGGTTTACATTGCCTTTAGACAAATGTCACAAGCAAATGCAACCAATGTCACATGTTTCAAGTTAGTCAAACGAATGATATTTATACACACAGAGTGAGTGAAACTGAAATCTTAATCCGCAATCTCGGGGTCGATCAGATGGGGCCGCAGCGCGACGATGTCCGCCTGAAGGGCCTCGTCAAGCACATCCCGCTTCGCCCTGTAGATCCCATCCAGCATACCGGCGATCTGATCCTGTTGAAGTTGGATCTTGGCTGCCGCCCGTCTGAAGAACTGTAAATGGAGTATCGCCAAGCCTATAAACATAAGTCCGACGAACATCACAAAGACCTGCCACAGGGAGGCGTTGGCAGTGTTGATGCGGGTCCTGAACGCGGCGAGAAGCCCCTCACCGTATGGCAGATAGCTGGCCGACATCCCGGCGTACATCTGTGTCGCGAGGTCCCTTGTCTTGGCCATGGTAGTGTCAAACCCCACCGGATCATCGGCCTTGGACGGCAGGGGGTAGTCTAACATAGCCATGCCGAGTGTGACGAGCCCGCTGATGGCCGACATGAAGCCCTGCTGTGCCTGTTCGCTGACTGCAGTGTTGTTGCCTCCCATTCGAGGTGTACAACTCTCGGGCAGCGAGGCCTTGATGAGGGCGGGGCAGCGTGGGTTATACAAGACATCCAACATGTCCAGCGACGCCGTGCCGCTGACCCAGTTCTCATTCTGAACGAGCTTCCCGAGGAGATTGGTGGTGAGGCTGCCGAATGCGTTGAATTCAGGCAGGTTACGGAGGTCCTCCTTGACGTGCTCGGTGAAGTGACTGGATGCACGCCCCGCCAACATCTCGCCCAGGTCACCCACACCGTCTAGGGCCGATTGGAACCCCGCACGAAGGCCAGGGCTCGACTCACCGACGACTGATTCATACCAAACCAGCCGTAGCCCGATTCCGACCGTCTTTGACGCCTGTAGCCCCCCCATAGCTGCCTCGGAGGCGTGGGTGGCGGACGTGGTGTTCTCTACCATTCGGAACATCATAGCGGTCACGAACCCACCCATAATCGTCATCAGCACGACGGACCAGCACAGCAGGCCAGGCAGGAGGGCGCGCACTGTGTCGCGCTGCACCGCGCGTCGGGACTGAGCCCAACATGCCAGTGCTGGTGCTGTACCCGTCTCCACGGTGATGTCGTGTCGCCCGAACAGGCTCCACCGTCTCTGGCGGGTCCGCGGTGTGCCGTCCTTCGCCTCCTCGGTGCGGGGCTGTCCCTCGTCGTCAGAGTCGCCTTTGGGGTCTGATGTCTGGTGGTCGGGCAGGTCGAACGTGATCGCGGGGGTACGGCGGGCGTGGGTCAGCTGGCGGGACGCCATTGGTCTGTGTGACCTGGTAAAGCTTTCAATGACGACATCCGGCAGTCTGAGAATGATTCTTAAAATGTCGAGCTGGGCCCCGACTGACTGAGACACCGACCTGAAGAAGATTCCACCGACGATGATAGCGAGCAGCACGGCGAACAGGACCATAGCGATGGCCATCATGGCCGCCAGCTTGAGTGGGAAGCCGCGGAGGACATCGAGCATGTCGTCGCCGCCACCAACGAGCGGAGGAAGGAGTTGGGCGACGTTGGCGAGGATGTCGGACGCGTCGTCCCGCATGCTGTCTGTAATGGTGGCGTTGACGCCGTATGCAGCGAGGGACCCGATCTTGGCCTGTATGAAGGTGAGAATCTCTGTTAACGACGCGCCAGTCTCCCTGCACACTCCCGGCCCCGGCACGGACTCGCCACCCAGCATAGCCAGGGAGGGAAGGAGCCCGCAGTCCGTACGGAGCACGAGGCCCGGCCAGTCGAGGACGGTGTGGGCCAGGTCCGCCCCGGCGAGGCGGGACATCGCCTGTATGGCAGGCGTGGCGAGGGATTCGGCGAAGGGGGCGGCAGAGGGCATGGCGTCGACGAGGGCCTGTACACGGGTGATGTGATCGTCGGTGGCCCCGGATGTGGTGAGTGTCATGATCGGGAGGGCCTCTTCGTAGAGGGCGATGCCGTCACGGATGTAGGCCTGGTCAGCGTTGTTAACTAGTGCGGAGTAGAACGCTTTGAAGGGCTGCTCTATGGCGATGACCATGGCAGGTTCCTCGGTGGCCATGTAACCGATAGCTGCGATGGAGGACAACAGCAAAGAGGAGGCCAGCATGTCGACGTTGAAGAAGGACCAGAGAAGGTTCACGAAGACGACGGATAGCGTGATGTAGCAGACCACGCTGATGATGATCACCACGACCGCCATGAGCAACACGCACGCGAGGGCCCGGACTTCGGTCGAGGATGACAGCCCTAGCCACGCGCGGCGCCGCCCGTCGAGGTGTACGGTCTGCATGCCGACCGTCTCCCTATGTGTGGCCTCGAGGTCGTCCGCCTGGGAGAGGTAGGGCTGGGCGAGTGCCTCCATGCCGTTGGCCGAGAGGAAGCCGGCGTACTGCCTAATGATTCTCGGGGTGGCTGCGTGCAGCAAGGAGGAGTAGTTCCGCTCGATACGGCCGGCTGTGCGGGCGAGATGCTCCGCTGTGATGAGCACCTCCTGGAATCGGCGACGGGTGAGTCGCCGCTGTTTGATGAAGGCCACCTTGCTCCAGAAGGCGGTCCCTTCGTGGCGGTAGGCCTTCTCATCCTTGGCCGTCATCCGTAGCTGTCTCTGTCGCTCGAGACGGGCCACCTCGTTGTTGCTAGCGGATGATCCACCGTCAGTCACCGTTCTACTCTTTGTGGCTACGAAATAGAAGAACATGACGTCGAAGGCGTGTGTCACGTTGGGCTCCTGTGCGATGCGTTCGGCTCGTTTGGTGCAATCACTGAGCAGCAACGGCCTGAACGCTCGAACGCAGCTCATGTAGTACGTGTTAACCTTGAGGGAGGCAGGGTAGCGACGCAACGCCCATTGGAAGACCCTGTACAGTTCATCGACGGCTGCCTCACGGGCATCATGGAGGATTGTGAGGTCGAGTTCCTCGCCGTCACCGAAGCCGGGGATCGAGGCGGGTTGACGCTGGGTGCGATGGGCGATCTTGGCGTTGATGGCGCGGATTCGCCGGACGAGGAACCGAATGGAGATGTCAACTTGGTCAGATGCTAACCAATAGATACCGCCACGTTCGGCGACGGGCTGGGCGACGAAGGCACGGACGGGGATCGAGTAGAGCACCTCCATACCGCAACATATGAGCATACACACGGGCGGAGCGAGCAACACAGCGACGATGATGGTGATATCGGTCAGCCACGGTGGTATGAAGCTCATGGTGGATGAACTATGGACCATGCTGTGAATCACGAAGAGTACGAGGTACACAGAGGCCTTGAAGGTGTTCATGAGCCGGGAATGGTACGGTAGGGTGATGACGGTCACCAGGAAACACGTGCCGAAGAGGATGCAGCCGACAACAGTGACAAGGCCAGTGTATTGAGCGAAACCATCGAGCGCGGCGACGGCGGACGTGGACACGATGATTAGCTTGGCGGCCAGGTAGTATACGTCGGCGCGCGCGGTGCTTTTCGTGAGGAGAGAGCTGCGGGCTCGATCCGGATTAAAAAAAATGGTCAGAGAGGAAAGCGTCGCAGCGATGAAGGCGACCTGAACGATGCTAACAGCGATGATGACTGTCCACTGGATGTACGTGGTGTCTACCCCGTGGAATTGCTGCGACATGGTCTGAGTGAAGGCCGAGGACACGGGCACGGCCAGAGCAGTCAGCAGGAGGAGGAGAACGAGACGAAGGGCGCGAATAAGGTTAATGGGGGGAATGCGGTTCATCTGAAGCCTGCGGGTGAGAAAAAACGCCACGGCAACGACGAGGGCGAGGACCACGGTCACTGCAGCCGAGTACAGGGTGAGATAGGTCACACTTGAGAAGGCAGGGAGCAGGCGGAGGTAGCGGAGGTACTTGGCGACAGTGGGGGTGAAGATGTGGGTCTGCGCCCCATCCGCACTCGCTGCGAAAGAGAGAAGTTGGCCAAAGTCAACAAACAGAAGGATGAGCATCAGGGGATCCATCAGCGTGTTGTCTTTCGTCACAAGATATATCGTGTTGTAAAAGAACATGCGGATTGCCTCCTGGCGCGAGCTGTTGTTCGACCTCTGACCAAATATGCTGCTTGTGGAATTGTTTGACGAAGAACCGCTCAGACCAGACTCGGATGTCCGCGTTACGAGCTCACGGTTGCCATCTTCGAACCGAATACTCGATTCAGACGACCGTTGCGGCTTCATATTGCTTCTCACAGTGAGATCGAGAAAAGTTTTCGCAGTCAAGGGCAATTAAGACAAACAAAATCGGGGAAATTGCCCAACCCAAGGGGGGTGATAAAGGAGGTCCACCTACTTTCTGGCAGCCTCAATGTCTACTCAGCTAGACGGAAATGAACCGACCAAAAAAACATCGCGCAAACAGGGGTCCAATGGACTATATAACACTATGTATGCTCTCGAACCATTCTTTTTTAACATGTTGATCTGATTTATTTGTGTCATCCCGTTGCCCTCGTCCCAGAAGCGTTTTGAAAAAAAGCGGAAGAAAAATCAAACTGACTGGCACAGCCGATTGTTGGAACCCGTAAGCATAATGATAGCCACAAGAATTACTGGTGCTGCGAGGTCTCTGTTATAAAGCTTTAAGCGAGAGGCCGGCACTCGCAACATCCGACAAATGTCTCTAACAGAAGAAGAGACAGCGTCCGAGGGCTGATAATCAACGAGGACGGTGTGCAGTGGACCACCCCGGATATTTAGTTTTGGGGGTCCACGTGAATCAACTGAATCAAAGATTGTCTCAGAAGAGAAGACAATTGAAAAACATGCCCATTCCTCAAGAAGTTAAGGACGCGTACGCCGAGAAGGACGGCTTCATCATCTTCACCACTGTCGACAAGGCCGGCGTGCCCAACAGCGGTTAGTACGCTGCTCATTTTCTAACCAAGTTTATGTTCTGTGTACGGGCATCCATGATGACAAGTATGTCTACAACGCTGTGCACTAACACAGGTTCATTGTTGCCGACAACAAGTTCGACAAGACCAAGGCCAACCTTTGTTTTGACGCTCCTGCCGGCCACGAGGCGTCCATTCTTTTCTACTCCAAGAACCACTCTGCCTATCAGCTCAAGGGCACCGTGGAGCGTCTTACTGAGGGCCCCGCCTTTGAGGACATGCTCACCTGGACCCCCGAGAGCCTCGGCCGCCACGCTGCGGCCGTTATGACTGTCCGCGAGGCATGGAGCGGTGCACGGAGGATCGAGTAAGTTATATGCTACAATATAAACGTTGGAAACGGTGTGGAACGGTTGAGATTCGATCCTACAAATCTCCAGGTCGACTTATATCATCGTAAAGCTAAGCGAGCTAGCCTTTGGGATTTACCTTAATAATTGTCTCGACATGCCTTCATGTACACGGCCTACGGGGCGATAGACCGTTCATATCGCCCAACCGTCATCATTCGCCGTCCCTCACACCTTCTTCCCAAAAAGATACCGGATCTTGGCCGACGTGAGCTTCTTGGGCGCCTGGTTCAAGATGGACATCACTGTATGCCGCTTAACACGCTTGTACAGCCCGCCCCACGGTCCCACAAAGTCAGCCTCGTTCATGGCTGCGACCCTGAACCGGGCATCTGTAAGAGAAAGCATCTCATTGCCTCGGTACGACAGACGAACGGGGACCTCGCTGATGCGGAACACACCGATGCTGCGGTCCTTGTCCGCGCGCGAGACCATCTTGTCGACCTGTTGCACAGTCGACTCCGGCATGACTCTGAGAGTCGAGTCGGGTCGAGTCGGAGTCATTTGGCGGGCCGACCTCGGTGTTAACGGCGGCCTACCTGACACCGACCGACGTGGGGGGTTCCACACGGGAGAGTCGATGTCTGGCGCCGAGTTGGACCGACGATGCCCCTTCTTCTTTGTTGGCAGCACGTTGGGGCTCAACACGACGAGTGATCTTGATCTCGGCCGGGGGGCGGGGGGCGGCACGGCGGCGTCCTCGGTGTCCTCCTCATCGTCACCATCGTCTCCGCCGATGTAATTCGACATGAACAACAGGGTGGGGTGGGCCACGTGCACTGTCAGCGGCGCGACGGTGACGTCAATCAGTGAATAACGCGGAATCCCGGCCAGAATGGACGAGCTGAGGCGCGTCGCGGCGACGTTGATCGCCTCGGGCCTGTCGTTCCCTTTCCGTGTCCAGTCACGTGACAGAACGTCCGTGTATTCCGTGTCCGTCAGTGAAGTGGCGTTGATATCCCGGAGAGAGAATCGGACGTCAAAACCTTCACCGCGCCGTCTGACAGAGCCGGCGACGCCTTCAAGGGACGTGCTGACCTGGGGTTCATCGTCCTCGCCGGCGAGAAGGAGCTCGCACGTGGCCACCTTGAACTTGACCAGCAGCGTGGCGGCGGGTTCGTCGGTCGTGGTGTGAAGCCGGGCCAGCCTATCAAGCAGGTTGATTTGGTCCTGGAGCCCGGCCTCGCGGTCATCGCCCCGCGCCCCACGTGCCACGGGAGGCAGGGCTCGCAGTCTTCTGAGGCGTCTGGCGAGTGTCCCCCTCATTGCCGCCAACTGCCCATCATCGGCCATGGGCAGCCCTGTTGATAGGAAGGCGCTGTACAACTCCTGCCGCATGCGGGTTTTCTCGAGCTCGATGTCCGGCAGGGGTGTGAACGTCCGGGCTATAAACCCAAGGAATTCCCGGAATTGGTCGGCGTTGCACTGGAGGGACATGGAAGCAATCGAGAGGTCGACCGTGAGGATGTCCGCATCGAGGCCTGTGCGGGACTTATTGACGGCCACAGTAAAGGGCGCGGAGACTGCCGGAATGTCCATTTCCGGCAAAGTCCCAATGTCGCCATAAATATCACCAGTTATCTCCACCCCGGCCGTCCGGCGTACCGTCGCTGGTGTCACGAGAAGCCTCGATGCTCTAGAGCTCAGCGTAATGGTCGGCGACACGGTCAACCGGACCTCGGTCATGACTAGGGCAAGGACGGGTGGAGCATCATCGGCAGGGTCGACCGTGACGCGTTTGACCTTCTCTAGGTAGCGGGAGGTGAGGGCGTCAGACGCGGAAGGGATGGGGGCCGCCCCGCCGCTGTTTACGATGGCGCGCCAGTCAGCCACAAGTTTGGTGACGCCAGATAGATCGGCGTGGACACCCGACAACATGAACCAACGAACACAGCTCCCCAAGTCCTCATGCGTGAAGTCGACCGACCCACTCCCATCCCGCGGGAGACGTGACGCCATATATTCAGCCCGTGGCGGGAGGGTCAACCCGCCTTCCGTGCGGGACCAGGCGGGGGCGGGTGGCCTCGCCCCTGCACGCTCGACGGTCGACCCACCCGTCCATATAAATGCGAATGTATCAATCTCGAGCGCGTCGGCCGGACGGGGGATGTCATCATAAAGACACACGGGGGCGTCCCGGTCGGGGGTGAAGCCCGTGATCCAGGAGCGACGGAGGAGCGGCAGACGAGTCGACACTGCCGGGGCGGGGGCGGGGGTGGCCCTAAACTTCCT
>PPCM01001374.1_pt1 | contig 11339 bp, 7 predicted proteins | sample 1555541 | NCBI WGS metagenome assembly PPCM01 (sample SAMN05284479, study PRJNA326546) | Marine sediment metagenome, whole genome shotgun sequencing project. | isolation source: marine sediment | place: Germany: Wadden Sea | collected 2012-09-05 | reverse complement strand
CGACCTGGAACAAGGAGTACACCGTCACCGTCACGCCCGGGGCCAACATCAAGGTGTTCGTCATGGACTACGACCGCTTCACCGCGGACGACCAGCTGGGCTTCGTGACGTTCCATCCCGGCGATCTGTGCCCGGGCGAGACGGCGGATTTCTGGGCCAAGCTGCAGGGGACTGACGCTCGAGGGTTCGTGCATCTTAAGACCAGACTCGACGGGGTGCCCGAGGAGCGCAAGGAGGCCGTGTTGCCGTGCCGGACGGCGACGGTGGGATGCCCGGCGGGGTCGCTGCCCAAGGGCGCGTACTCGGTGCTGCCGACAGACCACTTCTACACTGACGCAGACCTAAAGAAGGCCCAGCTCAAGGGCGTCGTCGCGGGGGCTACCGGCACGGTTGGGGTTCGAACGGCCGTGAAGGTCGCGAAGATGGGCCTGGGGCGGTGAAAAATCGTTGACTGCAATGACATGAGCTGATGTTTATGATATAAATCTTCCCCACTGGCCATCCGTGTGCCGTGTATCTGTGGCCGTGGCCGAGGAGGTGCTGTGGGGCGATATATATGTCATTTACAACTCCTCGTACTCGCCTGAGTTCTGAATGAGAAGGCTATCCTTCTCGTTGTCCACGAAGGTGTTGGATATGACAGGCTCCGCGGTACCCTGCCGCTTGGTATACCTGGACCGAAGATACACCACGACGACACCCACAATGCACATGGCGATGAGGATGAGGATGATGAGCACCAGCACCATCCATCCCCAACGATAAAGCTCGCCTCCAAGGGTGGGACCGGTGGGGCAGTCGGTGGACCATCCACTGGAGCACGCGAGCTCCCCGGTGAGGGTGAGATCGGCACATTGTGATGCAGCAGGACACCATAGGCATGCGGGGTTAGCAGTGCAGGACCCACACGACGCTAGTGCTGCACATTCATCGACGATATCGACTGTGAAGGACCCGTCGACGGGCCTGTCCCCGTACGCCACGTTCATGATGTACTGCCCCACCCCCACCCCAAGGGTGTGACTGGGCGTCTCACATTGGATCTCCACCTCGGTCTGGCTGACGGCGGGGGTCCACACCGTGACATCCATGGACTGGGCTGAGGTGAACCCGCACCGGTACATCGAGTCATCGGGGTCGACCAGGTTGTGGGCCAGCACGCGGACCATCGCGGGTGTGCGAAGGGTGGGGGTGTCGAGCAGGACGGCCCGGTCGATACCGACGGAGATGCAGTCGGCGTCGGACACTCCCATGTACACGGCCCAGTGGGGGACGGGGCAGAAGATCTGGTTCCCGGCCAGGTTGATGTTGGGCTGCATACCCGTGTTGAAATCGCCGGGCACCCAACCGTGCAGCGTGTTGCCGGAGAGATCCAGCGACTGGAGGGTGCCGTCGGCCACCAATTGTATGAGATGGGCGGGAATGGGCCCCTGGAGGCCGTTCCTGGAGAGATCGAGGGTTGAGATCCACAGGGGGAGGCGGTTAACGATGGAGGTGAGCCGGGCACCGGTGAGGCCCGTCTCGGCGGCGTGCAGGTGTGCGAGATGGGAGGCCTTGGACAGGTCGGGGAAGTTGGCGCCGAGGGCGTTACCCGAGATGGTCAGCGTCTTGAGGCTTCTCGGCCGCGTGATGGCGGGGCCCGAGAGCTGGGTGAAGGCGTTGTACGATAGATCGAGTGTGTCGAGGGCGTCCATCCGTGCCAGGCAGTCGGGTATGCCCGTCATGGCGTTGAGCGATAGGTCTAAGACCTGTAGCTTGGCCAGCATGCCTATCCCAGCGGCTACCGTCCTGAGCTGTGTGTTGGAGGCGAAGAGATGGGTCAGCTCGGTGAGGTCGGCGATGTGGTCGGGGAGGGCAGGGATGTCGTTGTATGAGATGTCGAGGTACGTCAGGGCGGCATCCGTGAAGATTCCCTGGGGCAGCGCGTTGAGGTTGTTGGCGTGGACGAGCAGCTTGGTGAGGTGTCTCAGCCCGCTGACGTCGACCATAGCGTTGAGCATGTTAGAGCTGAGATCAATCTCCTCCAGCGCCCAGTTAGCCGTCAGTGTGGGTGGGGTGGTGATGGAGTTCTTGCTGAGGTCGAGCCGGGTGAGCCTCGTCGCGGCTGTGATCAGGGTCTGGGGTGTGTCCTGCAGCTCGTTGTTAGCGAGGTCGATGGTCGTCAGTTCGGGACAGTTGGAGGCACCAATGGTCCTAATCTCCCCGTTACTGGCCCCTAGGTACTGTAGATGGGGCAGGTTCAGGGCTATGGTCGCGATACGGTTAGCATCGATGTTCAGGGACTTCAGGGTGACTGGTAGCCTCGGCAGCTGGGTGAGGAGGTTATCATCGGCCACGAGCACCTCAATCGCGGACGTATGCAGCGCGGGGATCTCCTGGAGGCGGTTATGGGACACGTCGAGGTGGTACAGGGTGTCCAGCATGCCGATGGAGATCGGGAGCGTCTCGATGGCGTTTCCACTGAGGTATACGTCGTGCAGCTTGGAGTCGAATGGGAATTCCCCGATCGTTGTGAGACGGTTATACGAGAGGTCGATCGTCTCAAGCTTGAGAAGGCTTACAAGCGCCTCCACGGCGGGGCTGGACACGATATCGTTGCTCCCGGCGATAAAGTCGGTCATCGCTGGCCAGTTGGCGCCCTCGATTGATGTGATTGCATTGTACGAGATGTCTAGGCGCTGCAGGTGCTGCAGTTGGCCGATACCAGGCCCCATTCCGCCATTAAGCCGGTTGTGGGCGACCGTAAGGATCTGCAGCTCGGTGTTCTGGGCCCAGCCGGCCGGGAACACGTCGTCACCGTTGGTGGTGATGGAGTTCCCGTCGAGATGGAGATACTGGAGCTCAGTGAGCGATGAGAGGGTCTGGATCGGGCCGGTAAGTCCGTTGTCAGACAGTTTGAGCTCGGTGAGCCTGTTGTTGGTGCACGTGACGCCGTACACGGCCATTGTCCCATCGCAAGGGCATTGGCCGGCGTAGAGCATGTCATGCCACCCAAACACTTCAACCCAGGTGGTCAGACCACCCAGAGACGTGTACAGCGTCTTCAGATCGGTGATCTCTGCAGCTGGGAGGCACTGGCCAAGAGAGACAGGTGTTTCGCCAAGCCATGCAGCGAGATGGGGATTGCTCTGAGTATCGAGTTGAGATGCTACAAATCCAATGGTGAGCAACAGCACAATGCCGAGAACAGCTCCGTTCATCCGTCTCAGCGTTGTGTCGTGTGATCTATAAAAAGGTAATCTCAAAAAGGACTGTCGCGCGAGGCCGAGACACGCCGTGACTCGTGGCTCCCGTCTCCTTGGTTGGGGTTGTTTGCCAGCAAAGATTCGCGGCACCAAGGTCTTCAATTAAGATTGATACACACCTCGAAGGATTGATTAAAAAGATCCCGGGGATACGGCCTTCTATTTGACCGTGCTACCGATTGCCACGCCAAAAACACCGCACACAGCAAAACAAGCTTTATACATGGCAAAATGGCAAAAATGTAGCGACTAGTCAATCCAGTGGTGGAGGTTGGGGGGGTCCGGCAGCACGTCCCCGAAGCCAGGGGCGGGGCGGCCGTGACTCGCCTCGGATGGGGACGACGGCCGCATGGGGGCGTACTCGCTGACCCTCATCATCGACGCCTGGGTTGGGAGGGGTTGGGGTGGGGGACGGGCGCCCTGGGTGAGCTCGACAAGTTTGGCGGTGTAGGCCTGGAACAGCGAGGCCAGTGGGTATCCCAGGGACGGCATGTCATGCAGGACACGGTCCATAGCGTCCGTCCACTGTCTGATGTGTGTCTGCATGGCGAAGTCATCGGTGGCGATGTTGGCGGGAATCGGTGGGAGGTGGATGGCCAGGCCGGGGGAGAGGGCGTCTCTGTCGACCGTCATGGCGGAGAACACGCGAGAGAAGGCCCTGGGCTCGGGTTCGAATCCCACCGGGTGACCCGTCTCAGACATGGCCCAGTGCCGCTCGCTGGCCGCCCCGTCGACCCAGTTATGGGCCATACCTGCGTCAGACATGGCGTGGGTGGGTGGGGGTGGGGGCGGGGCGGGGCAGGTCTCGTGGATGTACAGTGCCCACGGGTTCGAGGGTCCGGCGACACGGACGGCCTCAGTGGTGACCAGCTGGGCTATGAGACTGAGTACGAACTCGAGGAATTGCCCGACACGCTGCTTGAAGAAGGCGGACACCATGGGGCCGCCGTCCGGTGTGGGGCTGGCGGCTGACCGTAGCGCCGTGCCCCTGTCCCTGCCGGACGTGTCCCAGATGTTCCGGGCAGACGTCTGGAGGGTGTCCATCACGTCCAACCCGTGGCGGACGTCGCGGTGGATGGATACGGCGTGGGCTAGAGCGTTCTTGAGGAACTCGCCCCGTTGGGGGTCGTTGAACGGGTCCACACCTTCACGGAAGGCTGGGAGGCGCCGCATCTCCTGGGAATCCCGGTAAAACTGCTTCCACTTCCCGAGGAAGAACCGAACGTCCAGGAACTGCTGAATGTGGGAGGCAAGCGCCGTCTGTGTCATCTCCGTGAGATCCCGGTCAGTGAGGGACGCCTCGTCAAGCGCACCGGCACGCAGGGACCAGTGGTGGTTGATGTGGGCGACGAACGCCTCGAGCGTGATCTCACTGAGCTTCTCGTCGATGCGGGCTGAGATGGTGAGGTTCTTGTGGTTCTTGTCGCCGACAACACAGAGAAAGTCCGTGTGGGACTCGGCAATGATCTTCACAAGGTTGGTATGCTTGATAAAGGCACCGTCCGCGACGGTGTTCTGGTAATACGCGTCAATTCCGCTGTCCAAAAGACATTGGAGGCATTGCTTGGCATAGTTCTGAACGCGCGTGTCCTGAGCAAAAAGCACAATCATGTGCAAAGAGGGGCGAAGGGGCGGTGGCGTGATGTACGAAACGCCGCTCATCACAGCATCGTCCACTTGCGGGCGGGGAAACTTCTTCCGAAAAAGCTTAACAGTGTCGATAAACGCGAATCCTTCTTCCCGTGAACCGTTGGCACGCACTTGTGCATGCGAAGAACTATCATTAGCCGTCATTGCAAAAAACGGGTTGTTGCAAAAGCGCTCCAAACTATAAATGACTGTAAACCATTATATGTTCCGAATGTGATGGGGGCTTCGTGACTGGACAGTACGTCATCAACCGTATGTGCCCACGAACGCGTCCAACCTCCAAGCAATCATATAAATCCAACAGCAAAGAATTATAAACGCGGCTCCACGCGTCTGCATTAGGTTCTGTATTCTCGTAATCTGAACGCGTGTGATCATGGGGTTACGGTTACGCGGTTACGCTGCCTTATACAAAGCATCAGGAGTTTATGCAAAATGTTTTAATCATCAGAGCGAACGACGGGCTGACACACATTGCGGTTACTCCGGCCGAAGAAGAGCTGCATTTCCGCGCTCACCACTCAAGGAGTAGCCTTGGGTCCAACACCTTTGTCGGGTCGATTTATCCCAGATGGAGGATGTCAAGGATTATAGCCTCTATGTGTGCCAGGAGGCGGTGCTCATGACGGCAGACCGCTACGGGTACAAGGAAATCGATGCTGCGGTGCTCGAACGGTTGACCATGGAGGTCCTGGACCGTATGTGCGCATTTTTTCTTTCTCACACCAGGTTTCAAGACGTTTTCATGTATTCAGAGGATGGCTGAGCAGGCTGCGCGTAACAGAATCAATACGTCCGATATCTACAGTCATTATCGGTCCACGAACGTTCTTGAGACCCTCTCTCTCTATCGCCAGCACGCACCGTCCGAGTCGGTGCCACACATGGTCCCCGAGGTGTACACAGCGCGGAACAAGGTCACCAAGGAGTCTGGGGCCGGGGAGGACCGGTCCTCTCTCCCCCGCTCGGTCCCATCGTTCCTCCCGCCCTTCCCCCGTCTGGCCCCGTACCTTGATATCGCCACGAGGAACACGATGCCCACAGCACCCCCAGACCGCCTCATACGGAACGAAGACGAGTGTGAGAGAGCGCTGCGGCGCCAACTGCACCGTAAGAGTAACGTCCTGGCCCAGCCCCGCGCGGCTGAGGCCCGCGGTGTCGAGTCGGCTGTGCGGAGTCTGTACAGGCTGTCCATTACGACCGGGTACCGCCCAGAGGCCCCCGAGGACCAAGACCTCGCTACGGTGACCCGGAAGGCCATCGCTGACCTCGTGCCGCTACCCGACCCGACCCACCCCCGTCTAGCTCAGACTGCAGGGGAGTTTATACCACTGGTGGAGGCCGCGCCGGTCGCCCCGAAGATTAGGGAGCCGGCCGTTCGAACCGAGGGGCCGATGCACGTTGGATTTTACCCACTGCTGGGTTGGGGTGGGCTACCTAGTGCGGTACGGAACGATATGGATCGCGGGGTGGCGGGGTGGCTGACAGAGAGTGTCCTGGATCTCAAGGTGCCGGCAGAGGACAGGGAACGCGCCATACACATCCTGAACGCGTCGAACAACTACTGAGGGGCCGCGATGATGGCGAACAACACAACATCCCGGAATAAACATCCCGCGCTCAGGCTTTATTGTTTTCCGCATAACGACCGACGCCTGCATCAGATGTCGGCCTTGGTGATGGAGTCCACCGCTACCGCGTTCGTCGGCCACTCGCTGCGGGGGAGACGGCACTTGGCACAGCACTTCTGCTCTGACGTGCAGCCAGGGCAGATGATGTGGTATGCCGCGACTACGGTCTTTTGCTCACATGTGGTGCACTTCTTGGGCGCGTTGAGGGGCTTGTAACAGCGGTACTTCTTCCGCCACTCTATAATGGCAAAACATCTCGGGCAGACGCCGGTGTTTGGTGACGCAAGGATCCTGGCAGTCTTCTTGCTGTTCTTGTTATGCCGGAAAGAGTGCTCGGGGGTACGCTGCGTGATGGGATTCTTTCTGCCCATTTTTGCACCTTCACATTTCAGATCCAAATGTATCTAATACAGCATCATCAATGAAGCATCACCTTTAATGCATGATATTTATGGGCTGTTTGATGGTAGCAATCCTAATATATAAACCAATATAAACCAGAGACTGTCATTGGCTGTTTAGGGTACGAGGCGTTCAATAACCATGAATTTCCACATTGTTGATGCATATGTGGTGACCAAGTCGTCTGGCAGATCAGAGGTTTTCCGCGAACCTGCGAACCTTAGTACCAGCAGTCTTTCTGGAAGACGATGAACCGTTGGCAGCACACCCCCCATTCTGCAGCCATAACACCTGCGTCTGTGTCTCCGGCCTTGAGTGTGATGAGCACACTTGTGGCCGCCACGGGATCGCCTCTGATGAGTCCGCGACCGTTCACGCATCCTTTGGGGTTCGAGCTCAACATGCCCGAGCTGTACGACTCGACAATGTATCCCCAAGAGATGCTACCGAACGACCGGACGGCGGCCCGTGAGCTCCGGGAGGAGTTGTCCTCGCGTGACATGGGATGGCTTCTCTCCCCGGCCGTGTTGGGCGGTGGGCGGGAATTCAAGGTCGCTCGATTCATGCGGTTCAGTGAGTACGATGTGGACGGGTGTATCAGTCGTTTGGTCGACTACGCGATCTTCCGACACCTCTGGCAGCTGGGCTCGCTCACCATCAAGGACGTCCGCGATGACATCCTGACGTACCAGTACTTCTTCCTGCCCGAAGACCAGCGCTTCCACTCGGGGGACCGCGTACTCTGCCTTCATCTGGCATACCCCGACGGCGTCCCGGCCTTTGAGCGCATCTTCAAGGCTTTCCTTTACACGGCCGAGGCTGTGGACAACGAGATGGCCGAGTCGTTCACCCAGTGTGGGTACATTGTGTCGTTCCGCGGCTACAAGATCAAGTCGTACACCGGCCGCTATGAACGTACCGTGATTCATCTTGTCGAGCACCTGTACCCCTGTCGCGCGTCCGTATCTTTCGCCATGCACGCCCCGCTCTTCATTCGGCTCCTCTACAAGATCGCCTCGTCTTACATCCCGCCCCATCTCCGAAGGTGCGTCGTCATTGTGTCCCCGACCGCAGACCTGAGCTCCATCATCGACCCGGGCGACCTGCCGACAATGTTCGGCGGGGCGTCGCGCTACACGGCCCAGGACTTCGTGGCTGACCGAGAAGCCGTCGACCCCCCCGACGCCCCGCCCCACACCGTCCATCCCGCCCTGGGCGACGCCATGAGGGGTATAGGCGCGCCCGCCGACCTCAAGGACGATTCGAGGGTTATCCTCAGGGCAAAGGGCCACAAACGAATCACCACCGGCCGGTGGAAACACTATATCATAATACTGACCCAGCACGGCCTACTGTATTATAAGAACGAGCAGGCCACGGTGCCCAACAACGGCATCCTGCTCTGCCGCGCGGAGGTGGTCTCCACACCGTCACACGTCGTCCAAGGCAACCGCAAGCGCGTCGTGGCGGTTCACAGCGACGACAGGGTGTACGAGTTCTCATTTAAGACGAAGGGAATCGCCAACGAGTGGCGCCACCGGCTCGAGGAGTGCATCGCCAAGAGTAGGGCCGCCATTATGTCTGAACTGTGCGCCCTCGCCGAGACAGAGAGCTGAGCGGCGATTTTTATAATATAAACGTGTCTTATCAACGCGGGTCATTGTGTGGGTTGGGTGTCGGGTTGGGTGACCCGGGGGAGAGCAGGGAAGTCGTCCCGGAAGGCTCTATGGGCCCGCCCCATGGCATCCCGGGGGTCATCCAACAACTTCTCCGGCAGACCAGACACCACATCGACCACCGTAACCCGCCCCGCCCCCTCGGGTGACCCGGCCACATGGTACAACACGCGGAACGACCCGACGCTGAGTGCCAGGAGCCCCGGGTGGCGGGGGTCGGGTCGCTTCTCCCCTACCCTGCGGGTGTGGTCCAGGGTGGCGTGGCGTGCGAGGGTGGTCCGGACCAGGCCGAGGACGTCCAACGCTGGATGGACCGCCTGGACCCTGCCGAGTCGGGAGGCGATCGGGGGGGCCGTCAACCCTGCGACCTCATGGTCATCTGTCGGCCGCTTGACATCATCGTAATGGAGTGGGATGGTCTCCGCCGCAAGCCACCCCCGAGCCCCGTCCGACCGCGAATCCCCGCCAGCCCCGGGGATGTACCGCCGGAGCCCAATGATGGGGGTACCATCCAGAAGGTCGGCGCCCTCCATGGTCACTGACGCACCCTCGACACCCGCCACCCGCACCAGGGTCAGCCCGACCGGGTTGGGGCGGTGTGGCGTGCGGGTGGCGAATGTACCGTGGCGGCGTGTCGCCCGGGGAGCCAGAACATGGTTCCGGAAGTGGGCATTGCGGTCAAACCAGAACAGAACCCACATGTGGTCCCCGGGGCCGACCGCCGGCAGACTTGCCGGGTCAGAAACCACGATGGTCGACAGTGACGCCTCCGCCTGGCCCAGGAATGGCTGGCGGGGCGCCTCGAACCGCTTGTTAAAGGTAGTGCTGGCATGGCCAATGACGCCAAGGCGAAGGACAGGCATCGGCAGCCACAGCGGATCGGGAGAGTCGACCCGGAACGCTGCAGGAACGGGGTGCGCGACTAAGTACTGCTTTGCGGCCTGCAACACCTTCCCACGTTCCTGCTCCCGGCGGTGAGCGATGTCCTTCGCCGTGTATGCCTCAGGGGTCGCTGCATCAATCACCTTGCTGTACAACGGCTTTGTTGTGTCCTTGAGTACTCGTTGCGCCTTTAGCTCGGCAATACACCGCCGGATAGCCTTAGCTTGGAGCTCTTTTTCTCTCATCTTGGCCGTCACGGCATCATAGTCGCATTTGGCCTTAAGCGCGAGTAGCAAAGGGTTTGATTGATTACTACTGCCAGTTTCAGCCTCCATAATATCCTCACCGCAGAGTTACACAAAACCTGGCAATAAACCAGTTATAAACCCGCACGGCATTGTTGAACCACAGAGCACGCTTCCGGCAAGGTGCCAGAACTACCCAGTTCGGTCGCGGGCAGTGACGAAATACCGAACGGAAGCTGATTAATCAGATGACTTTTATGATCAACGATTTGGCTGAGGGACCACGACCTCGATACCGCCCGGCCGGCCGCCGTCTGCCTGAAATCTTCCATGTCCCACGGTTACCTCATGACCTCCGCGTATCCTCAACTTGGTGTGACCCTGAGCTCGGCGGTCAGAAGCACCGAGAATAACACACAAAAATAATGGGTTGGATCTAGATCATGTGGTGCGGTTAGCAGTATGGCCCCATGATCACCGAATCAATTCACTGAATGAATTCTAGGCTTTTTATTCCTGCTCAGGGACAAAGACAACGAAGAAGCGAACATGGTAACGGTGGTGAAAGAAGCGGTCCCTGGAGTGGACACAACGAATGAGGAGATATCAAGCCCCGTGCATGACGTCAAGGGTCTTGTAACGTCTCTTCCGGACCCTCTGCACCCCAACAAAAGGATTGGGACGCTTTACGACAACTGGCTGAGCGCAGCCGAGCGCTACGGTGAGCGGAAGTTCTGTGCGTCCCGCCACAGGCAGGAGGACGGGACTCTCGGCGGGTACGAGTGGGAGGGCCTCGATACAATCGATGTCGAGGTCAACAAGCTGTCCACTGTCCTGCGCGAGACGTGCGGGCTCGAGCGACTTGATAAGGTGTCCATCTTCACGCCCAACTGCAAGGAGTGGGTTGTCACCGAACAGGCGTGCAACCGGATGAGCATGGTGACTGTTCCCTTCTACGACAGCCTGACGGACCGCGAGATCAACTTCATCCTGGCCCACGCCGGCGTGTCGGTCGTCGTGTGCTCCGCGTCCCGGGCCGGCATCGTGCTCAGCGCCCTCACGATGGACACCCCGACGGACGATGAGATCTGCGTGACGCATGTTATCACGATCCAAGGCCTCGACGACGTTAAGCCCGCCGTCCGCACCGCCTTTGACGATCTCCCCGGGGTGACCCTGATGGCCATGTACCCTGCCCTGGACGCCATCGAGACCCCCGCGGCCCCCCACCCCCCCACCCCGGCCGACCTCGCGTCCATCATCTACACGTCCGGCACGACGGGCATCCCCAAGGGCGTCATGCTCACACACGCCAACTTCATGGCGGCCGTAGCGGGCTACGTGCGGTCCGTGCCCGCCATCAACGCCGAGACGGTGTACTTCAGCTACCTCCCCCTGGCCCACGTCCTCGAGCGCGTCATCGTCGCTACTGGGCTGTACGTCACCGGCTCGGCATGTTTCTACTCGGGCGACGTCAACAACATCCTCGAGGACGTCGGCCTCGCCCGCCCAACCGTGTTTGCTGGCGTCCCGCGTGTGTTCAACAAGATTTATGACGGGATCAATCTCAAGGTCCGCGGGAAGGGCGCCATCGCGCGGTTCATGTTC
>PPCM01001373.1_pt1 | contig 11340 bp, 10 predicted proteins | sample 1555541 | NCBI WGS metagenome assembly PPCM01 (sample SAMN05284479, study PRJNA326546) | Marine sediment metagenome, whole genome shotgun sequencing project. | isolation source: marine sediment | place: Germany: Wadden Sea | collected 2012-09-05 | reverse complement strand
CCGAGCCGGGTAGAGTACGGAAGGGCGCCCCGTCACGCCACGCACGAACGGCCCCGTCCTTGCCCCCTCCGATGGTCATGTCGTCGACCATCAGCACTGCCTGTACCGGCGAGGTATGTCTCATTAACGATTCCTTTCTACCGCTGCCAAGGTCGTGGACAATGACGGTGCCGTCGACAGAGGCCGAAGCGGCGAGAGCGTAGGTGGGATGAGCGGAGATGCTCGTCACCTTGTCGCGGTGCTTGGCATCCATCGGCCGCAGCGCTTCGGGTTTGTCAGCAAGAATGGCTGGCGCTGACATTGATTGTGTGGATTTCCCTGCCTTAAGATCACTGATGAGCGCTTCTTGTTCTTTGATCACCTGTTCAAGCTTCAGAACCTTTGTTTGAAGGGATGTTTGTGTTATCCAGGCTTTCACTAGCGCCAAATCGTCATTTTTGTCTCCAACATTGACTGCTGCTGCAGTGTCAAACTCTGACCTGGCAGCAGTGAACTTCTTTTTCCGAAGGTACCCGGATATCGCCCGGTCAAGGGCTGTCTGCTGTCGTGTCGTAAGCATTGCCACAACTCGATGCCGAGAACCAATCGGAAAGCCACATATTTATGGCGTCAATACGTGATAATGAGGCATGCTCGCGCGCACAATCACGACTGTCGACTACCCGGCCCGTCGTCCTATAAATAATAATAATAAACGTTGTTCGCTGCGAATTACGAGGCATGATCCAGAGTTTGAGGCGATTTGCCTGAAACTTACAGCTGGAATGGATGTTACAACTCCGACAACCCGAGTGAAGCCAAAGCCGCGCACCAGAAAGCGGGAAGGCCTGGAAGATTCGACGCGAAAGATCATCGAGCTGATGATGAAGAACGGCGAGATGACGTTTAAAGACATCCACGACACGCTAGACCTCGACTACCGCCGTGCCTATGACATTCTGAACGTGTTGCTGACCACGCCTCTGATCCACAAGAAAGGCAAGAAGCGCGACACCAAGGTACGACCCCGCAGCATCCACTCACACAGCAGCCATACGTATTCGGCGACGGTAAGCCGATCCCTGTCCCGGTTGATCTCAGCACGTTGCTGACCGACATCGAAGAGCAGCAGCGCGCCATCCTGCTTTTGTCCAGAAGAATCGACAGACTGAACGACCTGGCCACAAAGGGCGAGATTGAGGACAAGGAGGCGGCGGTGAAGGCCATTCTGGACGAGGAGGCCGCGATGTCAAGCCACATCGACGCCCAGTTCGCCGAGGCCAACCGGAACGTGTGAGGGCGGCCCCCGGGCCCCTTGGGGGTGGAGATGCCCATGCTGGTGAACTAAACACCGTTACTTACGTGTTTTAGCGATGGCCTGCCGTGTTGCCAGTCTTGCAGATATTGGGGGGGGGCTGTCTGGTTAAATCCAATTGTGCATCACATGGCCACAGCAATTAGTGCAGCGGGGCACATTTGAAGCCACTTCCCAGTCCCGCTTTCAACCACAGCGACTCGTATACGCACCGTAATCAGCAACGCACTTCCGTTTATTAGAGTTTATAATCGTTACTTGTACACGCCAAACGACGCTCCGACGCGGACCGGGCGGATGGGGCCGCCGACCCGGTACCACCCCAGCACGCCCGACGGGGTGGGGGCCGGGGCCTCCTCCTCCTCGATCCCCGCTTCGGCTTCACCTTCCCCTTCTTCTTCAGTGAGTTTCGGTTCCTCCGGTACTGCGGGCTCCTCGGCCTCAGCTTCGCCTTCCTTCCCCTCTTCCTCCTCGTCGATGGACTCCATGGCCTCGATCGACCCGTTTAACTTCACCCGCACCGCCTCGTCCTTCATCAAGCTCAGATGTGTCGATCCTTGCCGAGCCATCGCCGCGTTGTCCCCAATAACTACTCTGTGGACGGACCCAGCCCGCGGCATGGTGAACTCCCGATCCCCGACGGGGGATAGCTCTCCCGCGAGCCCCGTGTCACACAGCACCATCACGTGCATCGCGTCGGGCGTATACCGCATGGGGAGCGTGTCCGACTGGGTCAGAGTTTGGGCCAGCTTGCGGCAGTACGGCACCGTGGGGTGTTCCGCGCCATCGTCGGCCGTTTCAATGAGGATGTGGTAGAGCTCCGTGGGGCGTTGGGCAGTCTTGCCGAAAAAGACTACAGCCTCCTTGATGCCAGCAGCCTTGCAGGCAGCCAGCTGCTCGTCAATAGTCCGAAGCGTGTGAAGCACCTTGTTGAGATCACGCGCGACCTTGTCGCTCTTCTTGGCGTCTTTGAGCTGTGTCTTGAGTTGGCTCACTGTGGACGGGATCTGGCCCTTCCTGTACAGCAGGAAGGACATAAAGTGAGTTACAAGCGCAGCAGACACCAGAGGGGGAATGGGCTTCTTGTAGATCACTTGGGACTCCGTGTCAAAAGAAGCATGTTTCAAACGCATCGGGGCCGGGCCATCCGAAGGAGTTGGAGAGGGAAGATGGGCGAAATGTTCTAGTTCTGCCTCTCGTCTGCGCGGAGACGTTGGCGTTATCGTTATGGCCGGGGAACGTGGCATGAGTGTGATGAGGGTTATAAATCACAAATGTAAATCGACCCAATCGGTTTGTCTCCAAGATACAGCACGTTGTTGCACGCCATCGTAAACCCACTGCAATAGGGCGTGCCAAATATAGCATGTCAAAACGGACCAAATTGATCAAAAAGGTGAATACGTGAAATGGCTCGTCCGGATCTTATAGGGTTTGTCCATCGCTACACGTGCTATGAATCTTACACAGTTTCATCAGTGATAAGAAGGTGCTTAAGCAAGCAGCCGATCTCGCGCAACAGCTCGAAGCTATCACGTCCAACTACCAATCTCATGCTGAGCGCTCAATCTACATAGAAATGCCTTCAAAGATCCTCAAGATGCATGAACTACTGAAGACGAATGAGCTTCTGCAGGCGAATTACCCCATCAAGTACCGTGAGGAGCTCGAGAGCAAACTTAGCCTCAACGAGACGTTTGGCATCATTACCCCTGGCAAGCGTGCCCGGAGCGACGTCACGGACCCCACCTTTTCCGTAATGCCCAGCGCCGAGGTTATTGAGCAGCGTAAGAAGGTTATTACCCACAGCAACGAGTCTGTGATTTCTCTTTTGACCATGCTCAAAACTGAGGTCCACGACCTGCTCGAGATCGTCGGAGAGAGCAAGATGTGGATCCAGCTCAACATCCCTCGCATTGAGGACGGTAATAACTTCGGTGTATCCATCCAGGAGGAGACGGTTGCCGAGCTCTCCCGCGCCGAGGACGCCGTCATCGGGCTGCTCGATTCATCGTTCAAGTACCTCGTGCAGCGCGCCCGTCTCGTCTCCAAGGTTCTCAAGCACCCCGAGGTTGAGGACTACCTTAGGTCACTCGTCGAAGTGGACGAGAAGGAGCTGCTTCAATTTAGAATCTGCTTCACAGACTTGAAGAATAACTACCAGGTGCTCTACGACGTGCTCCTCAAAAACATGGAGAAGCTGCGGTCCCCTCGCGGCGACAACGCGGCGATGGCGTCCATGTACTAGAGTAAATGATATGCGGCTCTCGTGAATCATGTAAAGGCGCGGGTGAGATGAGAATGGGCGCTGGGCAGACATACGTGGCATGTACTCCGAGCTACTATCACACTGCATCATGCCTTTTGCTTTACTATTGAACAAGCTGCTCGCGATTGTCGGCATACCAACCGATGACGACCTCGAGCACCCCGCCCGCCAGTGCCCGCGCTTTATCGCTGATGTGCACCAACAGGTCTCTGCGGCGATCAGGCCCAGCGTCGAACCCGCGAGGATCGACATCCCCGAGCTTGAACTTCTCTCGCGGCGCGTACAAGCCCTCGTGGACCATGCCGCGGACTAGTCCACCGACAGGGGCGTGAACGGGGGAGTCGTCGACCCTGGCCACGAGGTCCCCCTCCTGCACGACGGATCCGATGGAGGCCACTGGTTTAACATACCCGGACTTGGGTGATCGGATGATTCGCTTGTGTGACTCGCCGCCGAGGGTGCCGGGCACGTGGCTGTTGGGCGCCGCCTCTTCCCCACTGTTTGAATAGACACGGCCGAGGTCGTGCCCCCTCTCTGTTTCTATTACGGCGTGGCAGTGTTGCCCAACGATAAACCCGGGACCGAGAGCGACAACGAGGGGAGCCATGGCTAGAAGGTCGACTGTTGGCGCCACCTTGGCGACTGTGGCATCGACGACTACGGTGGGGCGCCACACCTCGAGAATACCCATGTCTTCGTCGACGACTACAGGGATATCGCCGTCTTGGAGTACAATCTCGATGTCTTGGAGGTCCAGCTCACAGTGCACGGCTGTAATGCCCTCAACGGTGAACCTGTTGTTGTTGATGCACGACGAGAAGGCCACTAGTCTTCGCACTGTGGTTGGAGATGCTCTTTCTGTGTGAACGACTGCAATGCCGGCCTTTCTGAGCCGGTAACCAACCGCTGTGGCGAGGTCACCTGCACCACGCACCACTACGCGCAGCCCTGGCAGATAATTGGGCATAACAGAGGTTGTTTTTCGTGTTGAATGATCATGGCGCCTGAGCAATTTGGAGCAGCACTTCTCAGTCTTGCTTGCCATCACAGCGACTCGTATACGCACCGTCATCAGCTTCCAAGCTACCCACTACCTTTATTCGGACTCGGCTCCACTGTCGACAGTCGCTTTCACAGCAGCATCGACCTCCTTGTTGACATCAGCAGCGCGGGCACCCCAATTCTTCTGGGTCTCCTCGGTCATACTCTTCCACATCTTGGAGATCATTCCCTGCTCGCCGAACGCCATCTTCTTTCCCGTCTCGTTCTGGTACTGGAGGCGGATCGCCATCGTGAACACGTTGAACCCAGAGAGAGCGCTGTTGGCCTTCTTCTTCTTGATGCCACCGGCACTGACGACCTTCTTTTCCTTCTTCTTGTCCTTCTCTTCTTTCCGCCAGTTGGGATATCTCTCAGTGTAAGCCTTGATTTTGTCGTCATAAAGGGCCTTCTCGGATGCAACCTTCATTTGGTACTCGGCCTTCGTGTCTTCGTCCATTGCATGCCATTCTTCGCCCATCTTTGTGGTCAATTGCTTGGCAGCAAGCTCAGGTTGCTCAGCCTTGAGCTTGTTCCTTCTATCACCGATGTAGAGGAAGAATGCGGTCAGAGGACGCTTCGGAGGAGGACTACGATCGCCCATGGCTCTTATTATGATCTTTTTTTGTTGACTCGAACCAGAGTCGAAAGCAGTTTTTCCGGCATGACCCAACGACATCATTGTGCATGATTTGGGAACAGACGCACTGCACGCATGGCAGTCGATCTTCCTCTGCCCTTTTCATTTGTGAGAGGGAGATGGAAGTGACATTTTTGAAAAATCAAAAGTAGACAAAAATAGGGCATGAATGACAACTTTCTGTACGTAGTCGCTTATCCAGCCTGAGAATTTGCATGCCAATCGCTGCTTCTGGATTTATATTTTCTGTTTCTGTTCTTGCACGTGACATCTTTGTAGGATGTTATTATGTGATGAAATCTATCACAGTGGGTCTTTCTGGTCTGCACAATTAATAATCCACACACTTGGAATGGATAACGCAGCGACACACAGACTTCCCTACCCGAGTCTCGCCCTCACACACATTTCTGGTGCATGTATGCTTCCTGTTGTCTTACCCAGGATTTCTCAAGGCCTCGTTTTCTCATTGGAACGACCTCTTTGGCTCCGTTTACACAACAAGGGCTCAGTCCCAACCAGCTAATCATGTTACAATACAACGAACTCAAAGCCAAGATCGTAGAAATCAGCTCCACCCCTGTTCCCGGCGAGGTTCTCTCCGTAGCGCTCAACTCGACCGAGGACCACGCCTTCGTGATCCTCCGCGACCTCACCGAGACCCACCTGGCCATGTACGCTATCGGGGCTACAGACGACTCGTGTGAACTCCGTGAGGTGTGGCGTATGGCCGTCCCCCGGGGGTGCGTCACCGTGCTATGTCATCCGGCCGACCCTCGTCTCTATCTTCGGGCAGAGCACGCGCTGTATCAGTGCCACCTCGCCGATGACCACACAGAGCAGCCCGAGGCTCCGATGGAGGTATATAAGTGTTCGTCGGAGATCAGCTCGGCGACCTGGGCACCCACAATCCCCGATCACATTTACATCACGTGCGGCGACAAGGTGCTCACTTATTCCCTGAGTAAGGGCCAGATAACCCAGGAAGGCACCGTGCCCCAGTGTCGCCCCCTCGCCGTCGTACAGCGCCCGGGTGACCCGACCCGTCTTTATTCGACCGGGACGGACGGCGCGCTCACACTTTGGGGGGTGCCGGCAGTGGGCGACCTTGACCCCACGCCGCATGCACTCGGGCTGCCCCACTTTGGCACCACACTCGCTGTTAACTCACTTTATAACACGCTTCTTGTTGTTGGCGGCGCGTTTTCATCATCACTAGTCGTGGTGGATGTTGCAGACGCCGTCACCAAGGTGGCCCTGCTCCCGCTCCCCGTGCCTGATGATGTTGGGGTGGAGACTCTGCAGTGGTCTCCGATTGACCCGCTGGTGTGTGCTGCCTTGACGAGCGACGGGACGTTCGTCGCGGGGAGGCTGCCGGGGTCGGTACAAGAGAAAATGAACAGACAGGAGTAAAGAAACAATGGACTTCTCAGATCGTGTGGCGCCAGCTCATTAGTTCTCAATGGAATTTCAACGTCAAATTCCGGAGATGAGGGTTTAAACCGGCTGCATTTTTCCACAGCATGACAGGAACTTTATCAAATCGTGGTGTGTGCAATCTGTGTTGGTTGTGTTGTCAGGTGGGCCACGGATCGGCCCAACTCATCGGCCCAGTGATGTGGTGTGGCTTGACGCTTTATAGCTAAACGCAAAAACACGAGGCGTATGTCAGCAATCGCTCCTGGAACACTTGTTGACGTTGTTCTTAACCTTACGACCAAGGACAATGCCAAGAAGCAGTTCCGTGGCGTTGTATACTGTCACAGTGCTGAGACGGACGGCAAGCTTGTTATTTGTACGTAGCACACTTTCTAGTCACCTTATTCAGCCATGCAAGATGCGAACGACCGTGTCACGATGAAGATATTCCCCATGTCTATCATCAAGGAGCTCAAGACGATCAAGACGGGCCTTCCCATCCCCGTCCTTCCTCCCTCCCCTGCTGGTGAGCCCGAGGACCGCGTCATGACTGGAATCACAGAGATGCTCCGCCGCAAGGCACTCCTCGGTGAGGGCGTCACCCCCCTCGGTCAGGCGATCATGAACGCCGTCGCTCGGACGTACGAGGCCAAGTGGACCGGCAAGAGCATCACGGTGACCGCGGTGGGGGTCATTATCAACGACCCGTACACCCCTGAGTCCTGTACAGGCGCCAACGCTGCCGCTGTCAACCGCGTCAGAAAGATTGTCAGCTCTGTGATTGACAAAAACCGCGAGGCGTGAAGCCGCCGGGAGAGTTAATAAACACTGATCCCTGACAGATGGTGGTGCGTGGTGTGTACCGGCGGGCTTCCGTGTTTTGCACGCGCGGCGGAGCGTTCGCAATGTGTCATCCGGATTATTGACCCTCAACAATAGGAAATCGTGACGAATGGCGGTTGCGGACTAGGTATGTGTGGCCTCAGCGGGCATTTTACGGGTGGTAGTAGTGACGTATGAATTTATAGGTCGATTTATTTGGACAAGAAGAAAGAATGGCGAACTGTTACGACAGAGACGCGCTGCTGGCGATGTACAAGCCGGTGCCTATTCCTGAGTGGCTGATAGACTCGGAGAGTGACCTAATCTCAACCGAGTCTCTTGCCCCTGCTCTTGCTGCTGGATGGCAACCTCTTGACAGCGGTCTTGCGATGGACAAGAAGAGCTACAAGGGAAGCCGTAGCGGCCGCGGTAAGCGTGCCAATTCCAAGCACAAAGAGAAGCCCACAGCTCCGATGCGGCGTCAAGTCACGGCTCCTGCCCAACCTGCCTCGCATCCCGCTCCTGCCGCGCACCCCAAGCAGCCCGCCGGCGGCTTTGAGTTTGGTGATGATGAGGACCTCTGGGACATGCCCACGGACCTGACGGACATCCGCCCCCTCAACGACGTCATCCGCCGCGACCTCGAGCCCGCCAAGCCCAAGGCACCGTCCCATGGCCTCGAGAGAGCCAAGCCTGTCCAGGCCCCCGCCCCTGCCCCTGTTCCTGCCGCACCCGTTGAGGATGAGATCGTGCAGCCCCCCGCCCCTGCCCCCAAAGCGGTCTCCTCGTCGGCCTCCATGTGGGAGTACCTCGATCCCAAGAACAACCTGCAGACCAACCACCCCCTCCAGAAGATGATCAGGTGGAGGGGTCACTTCAAGGACGACACCAGGGTCCGGCGTGTGGGCGATACCACATGGAGGATGATCACGGATTACCCCGAACTCAACCAGGGCCGCCGTCCCCCTCAGCCCCAGCCCAGACAGCAACAGCAGCCCCTCCTCCAGCCCCAGCAGCAGCCCCAGCCCGGCCCCCACATGTTCCCGGGTCAACCCGGCATGGGGCCCATGGTATTCCCCCAAATGATGCCAGGCCCAGGCCCCCAACGCTCGGGTCCACCCACCCCCACCCGACCCGGCCCCGGCCGCCAATCCGTCGGGGTACTCCTCAACAACGCCGTCGCTGCTCGCCCCGGACAGTATCCCATGTACCCCGTCCCCTACCAGCCCGGACCCGGCCAGGCACCAGGGAAGCACCCCCACGGTATGCCCACCCACGGAATGTTCCCAGGGATGCCCGAGCACGGTATGCCCCAGAACATGTTCGGGGTCGGCCACATGCCCAACCCTAACCCCAACCCTCAAGGACAGGCACCGAACGGGCCCAACGCGCAGCCTCAGCCCCAGTCCCAGCAGGCCCCGGCACCCATGCCCGCGCCTTGGGGAAGACACCCTCAGCAGGCCGCACCAGTCCACCATGTTGAGAGTCTGATGTCCGAGGAGCGCGCCAGACAGCCAGAGAGGCCCCCCGCCGCCGCCGGACCCACCCGCACGGGTTGGGGTGCGCAGCCTAAGCCTAAGGCGCGGATGACGCTCAAGGAGCTGTTCATGGAGGAGCAGCAGAAGAAGGAGCACGATCGCACCACCCAGGCCCGGCCAGCGCCCGTTATGACGATGGGCGCGGGTCCCTCGGGCGCCCCTCCATCGATTGAGGACATCAGACGTCTGGAGCAGCAGGGGGGGCCGCACTTTGGCAGCCCGCTGCAGTGGGGCAAAAAGTGAGTAAACAACTGTGTCGTAGTTGGGGTGTTTGGGCGTTGGTCTTGTTTCCGTTACAACAAAGTATGTGTGACACTATTTTTTCAGACTGTCGGGATAGATTTTTTTCGTTCTGTCTGAAGAGACAATAGTTAGAGACTTCATTCTTAGGCTGAAGAAGAATGGGTCGGAATGAGATAGACACAGTAAGAGCTAATTGCCGTACAGAGCGCCAGGAACAGTTTGCTGAGCAGGATGAGATTGATTCACCACCAAACGTTCACCATCCTTTCTTCGATCACGTTATCACCAGCAACTATGCACGCAAAGTGTCCACAACCGTCAACATCTCTGGTCGTTTGCCCAACACCATATTCACGCTCCCCAATCCGACGATCCGCGCCATTATCGGGCGCGCGGTGCCCCGCAGGCCCGCAGAGGCCCGGCGCTGCCTATTTGCAACGTGTCAGAAGTTCTACATGGCCGAACAAGCGTTCCAGTCAACGCGTACGGTCTACAGAGAGGCTGGTACGTCTCTCAGCCTGTACGAAGGGAGACTGTTTGCAAATGGCGCGAACAACGTAGGACAGTGCGGGGTGGGGTCGGAGCAGGCCGAGATCGCCGGGCCGCGCCTCGTGCGCCTCCCACCCACGACCCAAGTTTGGCCTCGTAACGGTATCTGGTTCGCCCAGACCATCCGTGGTCTGTATGTCTGGGGCAACGAACCGAAAGTCGCCGGGATCACCTGCGACAAGCCCTGCATGTACCGTCCAGTGCGCGTATCTATCACGGGCGACGTGACGGACATCATCATTCCCGGGCCGCACGACGGCACGGCCATGCCCATGTGTTTATTCCAAACGTCTTCAGGCTGGTCCGTCTGCGGCATCTGGTGGATCGGGAACGACACGCAGTCCCACACGGTGATCCCCACCCCCACCCCCGTCGAGGGTGGCCACGCCGTCATCCACTGGGAATTGCCCCCACACCGAATATTCGCGTGGACCGACACGGGGCACCTCCTCATCGGATGGATCACCGGGCCGATGGACGTCGCGCCCCTCCCCGCCCTAGCTAACGTCGTTCTCCCTGACGTCGTCCGGGACGGGGCTAAGGAGGGGTCGGTCGTGCTCCATCACGGGGCGTCGTCCACGTTGATTCACGACCCTGTCCACCGAAGATGCCTCGTGCTCCCCACCCACATCACACCTGTGGTGACGTCGCCGGGCCAGATGTCCACGTATCCCCAGGAGTTGATGTTCCCCGTCGATGGGGTCGCCGTGTATGGCTGGGCCAGTGCGGTGCTCTCAGACAACAGACTGACCGTCAGCGACGGGCACACCGTCAGTGACGTGCTGATCTCCGTCCCTGGGGTTGATGTGGCCGCGATCGTCGTGATACCTCAAGAGCAACGGGACCACATAGGTGTTCTCGCGACGGATGGCCGCTGGTTCGTATCAATTCAAGCTCCATCAGCTGCAGGCATCCAGAGCACTGCGGTTGACTGGATGCCCATTGAGAACCCGGATGATATCAGCCACCTCGCCTGTCCTGAGCAGCCGTTGCGAATCAACCTCACCAAGCCGGTGAAGGGCCCGCCTCTCCCCCCGCCCCCAGTCACGATCACGGACCGAATCCGGAGGTGGTGGATGAAGTACACGGAATAAATCGCTAAGAGACTACATGAACAGGGTTGGGCCCAGCCTGCCACAGAAAATGTATGACCGGGTCTGGTAAATGTATCACCTCGCAGCAGTCCAGTTCATTGTAATCGATCACACATTTGTGTTTAGCCTGTAGGAGGTTAACCCGAGGTCGGCCACGCATGTTACCGTGTTTGATCGCTACAGCAGGCAGCTGTTTGTGTCGGTTTGTAGATGGCCAAACTTCAATTGCCTCATCCTACCTTACGTTACGGGATGCCAACACGGGGTGGTCATCGTGGCGCTGTCTAAGTTAGTGGGAAGAATTGTTGGATAGTTACTCTTAAGATTATCGCCGCCCAAGCAATTACCCGAGCGGCAGGGTAGACCATGGGTGACAGAATTATGCCCAACGAGATGTGGAACTGAGAAGGTGGTGTCACCGTCCGACCGGCCCA